>Ga0206804_10007_pt1 | contig 64779 bp, 57 predicted proteins | sample Alteio_BWOrgCont_62_FD_152888 | JGI IMG/M metagenome (GOLD analysis project Ga0206804, IMG submission 152888) | Enriched cells from forest soil in Barre Woods Harvard Forest LTER site, Petersham, Massachusetts, United States -... | ecosystem: Environmental > Terrestrial > Soil > Temperate forest >... | reverse complement strand
CTCTACATATTCAGGGTGCGCTGGATACCACGCGGCCTCTTCTGCTTCGCTCGCGAACGCAGGGCGGTTCATTTTAGAGACAACGCCGCGCTTCTTTACCTCTCGGCGAAATAGCTCTTTTGCAGAGACCTGGATGCCTGATAAGCCGTTACCACTCGCAGTTTTTCTTTTCGCCATGTTGTCACCACGACCAGGCATCTAAGTGCCTCGGTCAATCCAACTTGATAGAAACGAATTTCACCGTCTTCATTTTGTTCGATTGCATCGGTCGGATCGTCGCGGAACACTTCCTCTGCTTCCCGCTGGGTCACGCCATGCAACGCTATGTGCCGAACATTTGCTACGTCCCAGTCAAACACATATCCTCCTCATTGTACATACAAAGTACGTACATCAGCTCCGCCCACCAGACTTCCGCCACACCACGCGAATCTCCTGCCGCCAGCGCTCGTCGATCGCCAGCAGGTTCCATCCCACGCGCGGAGAAAAATAGCGCAGCACGGTCTCCGTGGCCGGATGGATGTGCAGCGCGGGCGCAACCAGGTACAGCCTTGGCGGCAGCGGTGAAAGCTCCACGCCGCGAAAGTAACCGTGGCGCTGGAACTCGCCCATGCCGGTGAGCGCGTCCGGCGCCTGTAGGTGGTGGTGGCGCACGCGGATCCAGTAGTCCAGCCCTTGCAGCGCGAAGTGCAGATCGTCGCCGGCCTTCAGCTCGATCACTGCGAGCCGTCCATCCGCCGTTACGCCCAGCAGATCCAGCAGGCCGCGGTCTGAAGCTCCGGCGATGGCAGGCACCTGCGCGTACACATGCTGCGCATCGAGCCGCGAAGTCGCACGGCTCTCTTTTGCCGCTGGAGCGAGACTCCTCGTCAGCGGAGAGAGGTCGCGCCGCAACATGGATTCCAGCCAGCGCTCCGGCGCTGCGCGATACAGCGGGTCTTGCGCCGGATTGCCGCTCGTCTCCACACCCGCGCCGCCGATGTTTAGCCGCGAGTGTGCGGCCTGCGGACCTCCGCCGCCAATACGCCGCAGCGGCGAGCTGCCGCGCCGGCCAAAATCCACACTGGGCACAAAGGCGCGCCGTCGCGCAAAAAGCTGCGCCACAAATCCCGCCAGGTCGTCGCGCGTAATTTCGTTGAGCGGAGTCTCCTGCGCGCCCGCACCCACGGTCAGCTCCAGCGTCTGCGCGAAGCTGTTGGGCGCGAGGCCAATGCGTGCCCGTGCAAACTCCAACCCATGCAGCAGGAACGCCAGCTCAGCGGTCGACCGCAGACGCAGCTCCACGCGCGCCTGCTCCTGCGCGGGCACAATCGCGAACAACTCCGCAATCGCGCTGGAAAATCTCTCCGACGCTGCGGCTTCATCCGGATGGTGCACCAGCCGCGTGCGTATGTTGCCTACGTCCGCGGTATCGCGTTCGGTTAGCTCTTCTGTCTTCTCGTTGAGTTCCCACAGCTCCCACTGCGCGGCATCTCCGTTGAGCCACGCCATGCGTGCCAGCGTCAGCATGGCCATGCCGCGTGGCACAATCACTTTCAGCCCTTGATACAAGCGCCGCCCGCCGCCGCGCTCGCGGCAAAGGTGCAGCCACAGAATTCCCAGCGTCAGGATGCCGTCGACGGTTGCGGCGCTCTCGCACTCATTCACGCCGATCACGGCCCACGCCTGCCTGCCATGCGTGAGAGTGCCGCGCGCGTAGGCCGGTCCAAAGCTGCGCTCCAGGTCCATCGCCGTGCGCAGCTCGTCGCAGGTGAACGGCGCGAACTGCCTCTCCAGCACGCGAGCCAGCGTTTTTGCATAACGGCTGCGCGCCGTCTCGCGGGTGGTCGGCGTGCGCCGCTCGCGAGAGGCCACCAGCTCAAGCAGCTTGGTTTGCGCGTGGCCAAAGCGCTGTGTGGCCAGCCGCAGGGCGCCGGATCGTGGCGTGGCGGAGACCACGCAGCGCACCATGTTGTGCTCGCCGCTCCACAGGTGCAGCGTGCAGCGCTCATGCTCCGTACTCAGCGAGTACTTCGCCGAGCGCAGGTCGAAGAGCACCTTACCGTCTTCGAGCACGGCTGCATTTTCATGTTGGGTGAGGAATTGCTCAATCGCCGCGGCGACCTGCGCGGGCGTTTGTGCGAGTTCGGGCTTGTCCGCGGAAGAAGCTCTGGGCGGCATCCCAATAAGCTATCACCGAAAACTGGCACCGCTTCAGTAACCGATGGCCTTTACCGCAGCCGGCCCCAGCCGATCTTTCAGTTGTTGCAGGTACAGGCTCGCGGGTTCCACCGGCTTGCCCGCAGATTCCACAATGCCTGAAGGCAGATCTGGCCCTCCCTTGGGGCCGCCGGTAGTTGGCTGCGGCTTTACGCTGTGTGGGCCACGGTCGCCGATGGACCAGTTTGCCGCGCCCGGCGGCTGTTGCACGACAAAGTCTCCAGCGACGTTGTTCCACAGCACTGACCAGCCAATCGCCCAACCATGTCCTGAGCCCATTGTCCCGCGGTTCATCAGGTCGATTCCCCCGCCTAGCGCTTCGCTGCTATCCACCAGCAGGCCGGTCGACCAGCGCTGATGCGGCTGCACGTGCCCATTGCCCGCGAACTTTGAATGCAGCACCACGACCGGCCCCTGTTCGCGCGCCTGCGTCGCCATGTAAAAAACTTCGTCGCCTTTTCCGCTGACACGATCGAACAAAATCTGCGTCCCATTGCACGAGAAATCGAACGGCTTGGCCGGTGTCGTTACCGGCACACGCTGTACAACGTCCACCTGCGCCACGGTGACGCGCTCGGTTCCGCTATCGATGCCCACGCTGTTAGTTGTGTCTTCCAGATTCAAGTTGCGAATCCAGCCATCGACCGCATTTTTCATCGCGATGCCGTCGAATTCCGGGTCCTTGCCCAGCGCAATGGCGCGTGCCGGTGCCACAATGCGCAGCGATTCGATGCCGTCTTCGGCGATCTGCCCGCTCACCTGCACATCGCTCACGGTCGCCGGCGTTCCGCCCAGAAACTTCGTGTCGATGTCGTCAGTCAGCGGCACCTCCAGTGTGAGCGCGTTGCCGCTGATGTTGGTCACGATCCGTCGCGTCAGCAATTCACTCACGCCAACCCACTTTTCGTCCTTGCCTGCCCGCTCCAGCGTGTCCATCCCCATGAACTTCAGCCACGCGGGTGTCACCGGCTTGGCAATCTGCACTGCGTCACCGGCATGGATCTTCGAGGCGTCGGCAACGTGGATCACCATTGTGCCCGCCGGCACATAAGCATCGGTGATGTTGGTAGCGCTTAGCTTTTTCACCTCCAGCTTGCCTTCCACGCGGATACCCAGGTGCGGCTCGCCGGTCAGCTCAATCGTCGTTCCGGCCTTCGCATCGGTTCCCGCGCCGCGCAGCACTACGCCGGAGGCCGCTATGGTCAGCGTCTTTGCGCAGTGAAACACTCCGGGCGCCAGCACCACCGCGCCATGTTGCCCGTGCGTTATCGGGAGCTTCGAGACTTCATCAATCGCCGCCTGAATGGCGGCGGAATCGTCCGCCCCGCTGGGCGTCACCAGCTTAGTCGCCTTTACGCTGGGCAGCGCCACGCCACCGCCGCGATAGCCGGCGTAAGAAAAATCCACGATGCGGTCGCCCTGCGGCGAGTGCGTGTAGACCAGTTTGCCATCCGGCCCCAGCTGCACCCACTTGCTCTGTGCGAGCAGAGTGCCTGCGCTGAAAACCAAAACTGCCGCCGCAATAATTCGTCTGCGCATCGGCTTACCAGCCTTGCCTTGTGCGCAGCGCCGTAATGTGCGCCACGTGGTGCAGCGAGTGCCATGCGTACAGCATCGTCGCGTAGTCCAGCGCCATGGGCCCGCGCTCCTGATGCTTGAAGCCCCGGTGCCACTGCTCATCTGTAAGCGACTGCAGCAGCATTACCCAGCGCGCATGCACGCTCTCAATAATCTCCAGCGACCACTCCGCCGGTGCCGCGACATCGGCCAGCGTGGCAAAGGCCTTTTCGTCATAGCCGGCCACCACCGGCCAGTCTTCGGTCAGCGCCTTGCGCACGCGCAGGAACGCCGTCATGTGCGAATCGGCGATGTGATGCACCAATTGCCGCACCGTCCATCCGCCCTCGCGATAGGGCGTGTTCAACTGCGCGTCCTCAAGGCCATCGAGCGCGGCACGCAGCTTCTCTGGCATCTCAGCCAGCGTGTGGACGGCATGACGGCGGTCTTCCGAGGAGATAAGTTCTGGCGGATTGAACTTGCCGATGGGATAACGGGGATCGTTTGTTTCAGCCATGATGCAAGTCTACAATCGAACTCAATGGCAACGGCCCCAACCCTTCCTCACCCCGACCTGCACGACCACAAGAAATATTTCTTCCAGCACCTCGGGCTGAACGAACGCCTGCTGGAGCGCTGCCTGGGCGAGGCGCTCTCCGCCGGCGGCGACTTCGCCGACCTCTACTTTGAAGCAGTCACTTCCACCTCGCTGGGCATGGATGAAGGCATTGTCAAGACCGCCTCGCAGGGCATCAGCGTGGGCTGCGGCGTGCGCGTGCTTTCCGGCGAGCGAACCGGCTTCGCCTACACCGACGATCTGTCTCCTGAGCGGCTGCTCCGCGCCGCTCGCACAGCTGCACTCATCGCCAGCGGCCCGCAGACCGAGCGCGTGCAGGGCTTTGTGAATTCGCAGCCGCGCCCCTCGCTCTATCCAATCGCCGGCCTCACGGTGGACGCGGAGGTCAGTGCCAAGATCAAGCTCATCACCCGCGCCGACAAGGCCGCTCGCGACTTCGATCCGCGCATTACGCAGGTGCGCTGCGGCATCAATGACGAGCTGCGCCGCATCCTCATCGCCGCCAGTGACGGCACCTTCGCCGCGGACACGCAGCCGCTGGCGCGCTTCAACGTCTTCGTCATCGCGCGCGAAGCCAAAGAAGGATTAGCTTCCCACAACACCGCGAAGGGAACTAGCGGCGGCGGCGGTCGCGTCACGCTCGAATTCTTCGAAGGCCCCAAATCCCCCGAGCATTTTGCTCGCGAAGCCGCGCGCACGGCTATCCTGCAACTCGGTGCCGTGGCCGCGCCTGCGGGAGAGATGCCCGTCGTGCTCGGCCCCGGTTGGCCCGGAGTGCTGCTGCATGAGGCCGTTGGCCACGGCCTCGAAGCTGACTTCAACCGCAAGAAGACGAGCGCGTTTGCAGGCCTAATCGGTCAGCAGGTCGCATCCAGCAAGGTCACGGTCGTCGACAACGGAACGATGCCCGGCCGTCGCGGCTCGCTCAATGTCGACGACGAAGGCAACGCCACGCAGGAGACCGTGCTGATCGAAAATGGCATTCTGCGCGGCTATCTTTCTGACAAGCTCAGCTCGCGGCTGATGGGCATGCCCAATACCGGCAGCGGCCGCCGCGAGAGTTATCAGGCCATCCCCATGCCGCGCATGACCAACACTTATATGCTCAATGGCGACGACGATCCCGGTGACATTCTGCGCTCAGTCAAGCGCGGTCTCTACGCGGTCAACTTCGGCGGCGGCCAGGTAGATATCACCAACGGCAAATTCGTATTTACCGCCAGCGAGGCATACCTGATTGAAGATGGCGTGGTCACCGCGCCTGTGAAGGGAGCAACGCTGGTCGGCAACGGCCCGGAGGCGCTCAAGTACGTTTCGATGGTCGGCAACGACCTCGCGCTCGACGAAGGCATCGGCACCTGCGGCAAAGCCGGGCAGAGCGTTCCTGTCGGCGTGGGCATGCCCACGGTGAAGCTTGATCGCATGACCGTCGGCGGAACAGGAAGGTAAGAGGCGGCGGTAGCCGTGATGGAAGCGTAGAATAGAAACAGCGCCTCCCTCCACGCTCACAATCCAGCTCCACGAAAGAACCCATGCTCACCACGCTTCCTAAGCTCGCCAAACCCGTCGCCATGCCTGAAAAGCTGTATGAATGTGAAGTCAAACGCCGCCGCGTCCGCGCCACCGGCGCTGGGTACGAGCCTTTCTGGAAGGTCAAGAACGTGCAGGAAGCCCTTGTTGACGGTGACACCGAGTTTCGCTGCAAGGATTGCCACGGCGCGCTCAAGCTCAACAAGCGTGTCATCATTGGCGGCGCCGGACCGCACGTAGCCCACAAGCTCAAGCGCGACTCCGAATTCTGCGTCGGCGGATGGTACTTCCTCGAAGCTACGGATGGCCGCCAGCCGCGCATCTCCTGCGAGCCTGTCCGCTAAAGCCCTCTGCATGGCCACACCGAAACTGCAATCCGAGGGTCTGCGCCTGCTTGCCGAGCAGGCGGTTGACCGCGCGCTCCGCGCCGGTGCCACCGACGCCGAAGCCGTCGGATTCGAAGCCGAAGAGTTCTATGCCAACGTTCGTCTGGGCCAGGTGGAGCAGCTGGTCGAGTCTGGCTCGCACGCGCTCGGCCTGCGCGTGTTTATGGCAGACACAAGCGCCCGCGGCTCTTCGGATACTGCGCAGCGCACCGCCAGCACCTCGACCTCCGACCTGAGCGAAGAGGGAATTGCTCGTCTCGTCGCCGGTGCCGTCGAACTTGCCAAAGTCACCGGCCCCGATCCCTTCGCCGGGCTGCCCGAGCGCGAGGCATTCGGCGCGAACGATGTCGACTCGCTGCACCTCTACTTCAACGACATTGACGCCATTCCGCCTGCCGAGCGCATTGAAATCGCCCGCCGCTGTGAGGCCGCTGCCATGAGCTTCGACTCCCACATCCAGAATTCCGTCGGCGCGAGTTTCGATTCCAGCTCCGCGCACCGCAGCATGGTCAACTCTCGCGGCTTCTCCGCCGATTACCGCCGCAGCTATTGCGGCTTCTCGGCTTCGCCCATCGCGCAGGACGCGTCCGGTGCGATGCAGCGCGATTACTGGTCCAGCTCCGCGCGCACCTTCGCGCTGCTTGAAACGCCGGAGGCAGTCGGCCACGAAGCTGCTCGCCGGGCGTTACGGCGGCTGGGAGCAAGACGCGTCCCCACGCAGCAATGCCCAGTGGTTTTCGCTCCGGAGATCGCGCGCAGCCTGATGGCAAACCTGCTCAACGCCGCAGACGGAGACGCCATCTACCGCAACGCCAGCCTCTTTTCTGGCAAACTCGGCGAGCAAGTTGCGGGCGAAAATATCACGATGATCGACGACGGCACCATGGTCTTCGACCATACGCTCGCTAACGGAACAAAGCTCCACGCAGGCGGCTTTGGCACCTCACCTTTCGATGGCGACGGCCTGCCTACCCAGCGCACGGTCATCGTTGAGCGCGGCATCCTCAAAAACCTGATGCTCAACACCTACACCGCGCGCAAGCTCAACATGCAGTCAACGCATAAGGCCTCGCGCGGGCTGGCGGGAGCTCCCGGCATAGGCGGCGGCAACTATTACCTTGAGCCCGGCACCGAGACCCCGGAGCAGATTATCGGCGGCGTCAAATCCGGCCTCTACGTACTGCAGACCATGGGCTTAGGCGTGAATCTGGTCACCGGAGACTACTCGCAGGGCGCTAGCGGCCTCTGGATTGAGAACGGTGAGCTCGCCCATCCGGTCGAGGAGATTACCATCGCCGGCAACCTGAAGGACATGTTCCGCAACGTTTCTGCCATCGGCAACGACCTTGAATTTCGCAGCTCTGGTGCCGTTCCCACGATTCGCGTCGAAGGTATGACGGTGGCGGGCAGCTAGCCCTCACAACCCTGATAAAATGACTCATGGGCGCGAGCGTCAACCGCACGCGCACTTCCCCCCAGGCACCATCCCCGGAGCAACCGAACCGTGAGCCAGTCCGCCAGCAAAAGCAGCCGTCCGTCCGCCGTCATTCTCGGAGCCCAGTGGGGCGATGAAGGCAAAGGCAAGATCGTCGACGTCCTCAGCGAAAAGTTCGACATCGTCGCCCGCTATGCCGGTGGCCACAACGCCGGCCACACGGTCATCATTCACGGTAAGAAGTTTGTGCTGCAGCTCATCCCCTGCGGTGTTCTGCGCCCGGGATGCAAGGGCGTCATCGGCAACGGCGTCGTGTTTGACCCCATGGCCTTTCTCGGCGAGGTCAAAAAGCTCAAGGACGCCGGCCTCCCTGTAGACGGCCAGCTCTTCGTCTCCAACCGCGCGCAGGTTATTTTGCCCTACCACCGCATGATCGAGCTCGCCGCCGAGACCGCGCCCGGCCGCCAGCCCATCGGCACCACGCGCCGCGGCATTGGCCCCGCCTACGAAGATAAGATCCACCGCAACGGCCTGCGCGTCGTCGATCTGCTCAACACCTCGCTGCTACGCACGCATATCAACAACGCCTGCCACGAGAAGAACACTATCGCGCACGCATTGTTTGGAACAGAACCTTTAGACCCGCGCCAGATGTATGAGGACTATGCTCGCGCCGCCGAGCAGGTCGCTCCCTTCGTCACCGACACCGCGTACCTGCTCAACCACGCGCTCGAACAGGGTAAGAATGTGATGTTTGAGGGGGCGCAGGGTGCGCTGCTCGATATCGACCACGGCACCTATCCTTTTGTCACCAGCTCCAGCTCCACCGCCGGTGGGGCCGTCACCGGAACAGGTGTGGGGCCAACCAAAATCGGCACGGTCATTGGCGTTACCAAGGCCTATGTCACCCGCGTCGGCGAAGGCCCGTTCCCTACAGAGATCGACGGCCACTCCGCTGAACTGCTTCGCGCCCGCGGGCAGGAGTACGGCGCCGTCACCGGCCGTCCGCGGCGCTGTGGCTGGCTGGATATCCCGCTGTTGCGCTACTCCAACATGATCAACTCAACCCAGTGGCTGGTCGTCACCAAGATGGATGTCATGGACGAGTGCCCGGAGATCCCCGTCTGCACCAGCTACAAGATTGACGGTAAAGTCACCGACATCATCCCCGCAGACGTCGTCGGCTTCAAGAAGATCGAGCCTGTCTACACCACCATGCCCGGCTGGATGTGCTCGACTGAAGGCATTACGGAATATGACAAGTTGCCAAAGAAGGCGCAGGAGTACCTTAAATTCATCGAGCAGGAATCAGGCGCGCACATCGGCATGATCTCCACCGGCCCCGACCGCGTACAGACGATTAATACTCCGGGCTTCGATGATTTGCTAGGCTAAGCTTTTACCGTCTACTTACTACTGTCTGTCCTTATGATCAGCTTCACTGTACGCATGACCTTCCGCCCGGACGACCGCGAAGAGATCGCGCAGGTCCTTCGCGAGCTCACGCGCTTATCGCGGCAGGAGCCCGGCTGCGTCAGCTACGTTCCTCACCAGGTTGAATCCGACCCCGACACCATCCTCATCTATGAGCAATACAAAGACCAGGCCTCTGCCGATGCGCATAGCGCCAGTCCACACTTCGCCCAATACGCTATCGGCGTCCTCTATCAGAAGATGCTGGAACGCTCCAAGGAAATGCTCACGGCCATCGCCTGAGTCCGACCGCGGCTATTTCTTTACATCCTGATTACTTTCCCGCCGCATACTCGCCCGGCGATTTCTACGTCTTATGCAGTATGCGGAATTTCGCACAGGCCGACTTTGACGCGTCTCCGGCTCCCGGTCTACCATCCGTTACACCTATGCATCGCTCTATTGGCCATTCACGCCTGCTGGTTTCGCTGGCTGTTTGCATGGCCTCGTGCATGGGAATGCATGCGTTTGCCCAGCCCCACCACCCCAAGGGCGACCCCAAGCGCGTGGAGCGCGCGCATATTGAAGCACTCGAACAACAGTGGCGTACCTCGCAGTTGAATGACGATGTCGCCTCCATGGACAAGCTGCTTTCCGACGACTTCCTTGGCATCACCGCCAACGGCGAGGTCAACACCAAGCAGCAGTTCCTCGATCGCATGCGCAACCGCATGCTCACCATCAACACGATGGATATGTCCGAGCAGAAGATTAAGCTGGTCGGCCAGGTGGCCATTGTTACGTCGCTCGCCCAGATCGATGGAATGTCGGATGGCCAGCCCCTCACCGGCCGCTTCCGCTACACACGTGTCTACCAGCGGCTACCCAGCGATACGTGGCGCATCACCAACTTCGAGTCCACGCGCATTCCGGCTCCCCGCCCACCGGGTCCAGGGAGCCCTTCTGGGCCTCATCGCTAGCAAAGCAGGCGCCAATCCGCGCGCATGCGAACTCAACATTTAAGACAATTGGGGGAAGGCTCTCTCAGGCGACTTGCGGCTCTTTGCGGACTATTAGACCGCGCAGCGGAGCCGTTGCGGCCCTCTGGGCTTTGCGCCCGAGCACGTTCAGACCCATCAGCCGGCGCATTAGCGAGCGTGTAGTTCCAGTGATACGCGCATCTTCCGGCTCGATGAAGCCATTGCGATTCAGATGGGCCGAAATCTCCGCCACGCGCGAGCGTACATCCAGATCCGCTACCCCATCCTGCGGCTGCCGCATTTCCATCTCCGGCCGTGCACCCCACGCGGTGCTTCCGTGCGCGGTACGCCGCGTGCCCATGCGCGCCGTCTGCGTTTCAACGAACCGCATCTGGTCCTTCCAGGACGAGCCGTAGTCACTCAGCATGTGCCCTCCTTGGTGTGGGAAATTGGCGTGCATGTTGTCAGATGAGAGCACGCACCCACAAGTTGCATGAAGTATCGGCGCAGGTTGTCCACGTCTGCTTCAACGGCAGAAAAATTCATGCTGAATTTGCTCTGCTTTTTGCGCTGCGGTCTGCGTTTACCGTCAACGTTTATGTGGGATCGTTAGCAGCATCTTCCGCTCGGTCGGCGGCCAGGGCGGCGCGCAGACGTCGCCAGCTCTCACTCAGCATCTCCGGCAGAACCCGCGTTTCACCCAGCACGCTGATGAAGTTGGTGTCAGCGCTCCAGCGTGGAACGGCATGCAGATGAAGGTGATGCGCCACGCCCGCCCCTGCGGAATCGCCCAGGTTCAGCCCCAGGTTCAACCCGCCGGGGTGGTAAACGGCGCGCAGCACGCGCTCAGACCGACGCGTTTGTTGCATCATTTCTGTTGCAGTTGCCGCGGGCAACGCAGCCAGGCTCGCCTCATGCGCATAAGGCACCACCATCAGGTGCCCGTTGTTGTAAGGAAAGGCGTTCAGCACCAGGAAACACGTCTTACCGCGCTCCAGGATGTAGGCTGCCGCCTCTGCTTCTGCTTGCGGCATGCCGTGTGCAATCGCATAGTCCACCGCCGCCAGCATGTTGCAAAAGACGCAGTGCAGGTCGCCGTGCCATCCGGCCAGCGCCTCAGGAACGCCCGGCCGGGTCATGCTGGTCTGCGCACCTGTTACATATGCATAGCGCCACGGCGTCCACAAGCGGTCCATACCCAGCAGTATAAGGAAATTCGCCCGAATCCTCGGCACGAATCACGCTTTTACATTCACGCAGGCCCCGCAGTCGATTCCGCAACTATCGCAGCAGCTCGAACGTCAAATCAGCATCGTGAGACAGGCAATTGTGCAGCATCCGGTACTCGCGAGCGGAACTTCGACCTTGATTGACCACTGTTTGTCACACTGCTACACTTGATGTAGAGCGTTTTGCGTGCGGGACCCAGTCGCAGGCGCTCAATAAAGCACTACCTCATTCCCGCCTGAAATCATCGCGCTAACAGGGGCCGTCTTCTCTCGGTCCTGGCGTTCCTGCCTTCGCAAGAGGCATGAACGGAACGCGATGCTCATGGCGTTCGTATGAGCTACTGAGTCCCAAAGCAATACTTTTCCCCCATGGCCGAAATCGACCACAATCTTTCCACTCACGAGAGCATAGCCCTGAACACGACACTTGAACCCACCGTGCCCGAAGCGACGGCCCAGCAGACCGCCACGCAAGATCTTTCCTCTAACCCGACCGAGACCTCGCACCTTGCGGAGCCCGTAGCGGAGACCCACCAGCTCCAGGCCGCAGCCGAGCCGGCGGCAGAACCTGAGTACGACGATCTGGACTTTGCCCGCGCTCTCGCCAGCTTTGACAAAGAGCAGGCCGCGGAGAAGGACACCGCGCAGTCGCTCACCACGGAAGAAGCCGTCATCACCGGCACCGTCGTCAAGATTACGGACAAGCATGCCGTCATTGACATCGGCCTCAAGTCCGAGGGCCTCATTCCTCTGGACCAGGTCCTCGACCACACCGGCACCCCCAAGTTCAACGTTGGCGACACGGTGGAAGTCGTCGTCGAGCGCGAGGAGGCCGAAGGCGGCTACCTCGTCAGCTATGAGAAGGCGCTGCGCCACAAGGTGTGGGACAAGCTCGAAGAGGCCTCCAACACCAAGACTCCCGTCAAGGGCATGGTCGTCAGCCGCGTCAAGGGCGGTCTTACTGTCGATATCGGCATCAAGGCATTCCTGCCGGGCTCGCAGGTTGAGGTGCGTCCCGTGCGCAACCTCGACGCCTACATCGGCACCGAGATCGAAGTCCGCGTCATCAAGCTCAACAAGAAGCGTGGCAACGTCGTCATCTCCCGCAAGGAAATTCTCGAGGAAGAGCAGAACGCCCGCAAGGAAGTTACGCTCTCCACGCTCGAAGAGGGCGCGGTCTTCACCGGCGTCGTCAAAAATCTCACTGACTACGGCGCGTTTGTCGATATGGGCGGCCTCGACGGCCTGCTCCACATCACGGACATGAGCTGGGGACGCCTCACCCATCCCCGCGACCTGGTCAATGTCGGCGACGAGATCCAGGTGAAGGTGCTGAAGTTCGACAAGGAAAAGCAGCGCGTTTCGCTGGGCTTCAAGCAGCTCACGCCTGACCCGTGGCTCGATGCCATTGAGCGCTACCCGGTTGGCGCGCAGGTGCGCGGTCGCGTACTTTCGGTCACCGACTATGGTGCGTTCGTTGAGTTGGAGCAGGGCATTGAAGGCCTGGTCCACGTCAGTGAAATGACATGGTCCAAGCGCATGAAGCACCCATCGAAGATGGTCAAGCCCGGCGACGAGGTCGACACCATAATCCTCAGCGTGAACCCCAATGACCGTCGCATCTCGCTCGGCATGAAGCAGCTCCAGGACAATCCCTGGGAGCAGCTCGAGAACAAGTACCCCGAGGGCACCATCATCGAGGGACGTGTTCGCAACCTCACCGACTTCGGTGCCTTTATCGAAATCGAAGACGGTATCGATGGCCTCGTCCATGTTTCCAACCTGAGCTGGACCAAGCGCATCAAGCATCCTTCGGAAGTTCTGAAGAAGGGCGAAAAGATCAAGGCTGTTGTTCTCGGTGTCGAGCCGGAAAACCGCCGCCTCTCGCTCGGCATCAAGCAGCTGCAGCCCGATGTCTGGGAGACGTTCTTCGCGCAGCACCGTGTGGGCGACGTCATCAAGGGCAAGGTCCTGCGCACCGCGCAGTTCGGCGCCTTTGTAGAGATTGCTGAAGGGGTCGAAGGACTCTGCCACATCTCTGAGGCTGTCGACGAGCACGGCAAGCAGATCACGCTCAACGTCGGCGACGAGCACGACTTCAAGATCGTCAAGATGAATCAGGAAGAGAAGAAGGTCGGCCTGAGCATCAAGGCGATTGGCGAAGAAGCCACCCGCGCCGAAGTCGAAAGCTATAAGGAGCGCGAATCGTCGCGTGAGTCTGCGCCCAAGGGCAAAGGCAAGGGCCAGGGTTCAAGCTCCAGCTCTTCCAACTCCGGCTCTACCACACTGGGCGACCTGCTCAAGTGGAAGCAGGCTGAGAACGAAGACAACGAAAACTAAGTCAGTAAAATTTACTTCAAATCAAAGGCCGCCCAACTGGGCGGCCTTTGTGATTGCATTCGGTTTTGAGAAGGATGATGCATCATCCATCGATTTACCATGGAACCAGCATGTTCACCATCGCTGCCTTTTACCGCTTCGTCGCGCTCCTTGACCCAGCCGCTCTTCGCGAACAGCTTCGCAACATCTTCATCCCCACTGACCTCTGCGGCACGCTTCTCATCGCACCGGAAGGAATCAACGGCACTCTCGCCGGTTCTTCGCAGACCATTGACCGGCTCCTCAACCTGCTCGCGGAGCACACCGGCCTCACTCGCGAAGAAGTAAAGTTCGCTGAAGCACCGGATCGTCCCTTTGGACGCCTCAAATTCCTTCTTAGAAAAGAGATCATCCCCTTTCGCAACGCTGTCGTCGATCCCACCCACCCTGGGACCTACGTCGAGCCAAAAAACTGGAACGCGCTCATTGCAGACCCGGAAGTCCTTGTGCTCGATACTCGCAATCGTTATGAAACCGAACTCGGCACCTTCGCCGGCGCGGTCGATCCCGGCATCGAGACCTTCTCTGACTTCGTCACCTATGTCCGCGAACACCTCGACCCGACAACTACGCCGAAGGTCGCCATGTACTGCACCGGCGGTATCCGCTGCGAAAAGGCCTCAGCCTTTATGCTCCAGGAAGGCTTCACTGAAGTTCACCACCTTAAGGGCGGCATTCTGAAGTATCTCGAAGACGTGCCCGCGCAGGAGAGCAAGTGGCAAGGCTCCTGTTTTGTCTTCGACCGCCGTACCTCGGTCGGCCATGCAGATTTCCCCGCAGACTTCGAAGGCGAGTAAATTTGACAATCTCGTGACAGCTTTCACCCATAAAGGCTTTATAGTTGTCCGTGAAATCGGGCCCCAGCATTTCGAGGAGAGAAAATGAAAAAGCTTATTGCAATCGCGCTCTTGACCTTCAGCTTTACTGCAAGCGCCATGGCGGCGGAGTTTAAAGGCTTCGTCGAAGACACGGCCTGCGCGGGCAAGCCCGGCATGGCAGGTGACGCCGAGTGCGCGAAGAAGTGCATCAAGGGTGGATCGCCTGCGGTCCTCGTAGGGGTCGATGGCAAAATCTACAAGATCGCCAACCAGGCCAAGATCGTCGCCCATGCCGGTGAGAACGTTACTGTCATAGGCGACCTGAAGGGCGACACCATAACGGTTGAAGAAGTTAAGTAATGCCTTCAAAAGTATCAAAGAGCTAACGTAGCTGAGCCAGCCGCGTGCTGTTCATGCGCTGCCTCATCTACTATTTCTCATCGGGTGCCCCATCCTTTCGCGCTTTTGCGAAAGGCAGGCGTGCCTTTTGAGTCGGCCGCAACAGCGAGCCAATGCTACCCTCATCCTCATGCGTTCACTCCTTGCCGCTGCACTCCTCCTCGTCGCTGTCGCTGCTCACAGCCAGACTCCGCAGTACCCCAACATGCCGTCGGAGACGCCGGCCACCGTCACCGTTCCCGCAGGTGCTGCCGACTACACCCGCCGCATTGCGATGATCCCGATGCGCGATGGCGTGAAGCTCAACACCATCATCCTTATTCCGAAGGCTGTCACCCCCTCCGCAAAGGCGGCCATCATTCTAACGCGCACTCCATACTCTGCTGCGGCGCTAACCACCAACGCCGTCTCCGCGCATCTCGGCTCCAGCCTTTACGGCTATGACAACGCCACGGATGTCATTGTTGACGGCGGCTACATCCGCGTCATCCAGGATGTGCGCGGCAAGTATGGCTCCGAGGGCGATTACGTGATGAACCGGCCATTCCGCGGACCGCTCAATCCCACGCCCGTCGATCACGCCACCGACACCTATGACACCATCGACTGGCTCATTAAAAATGTTCCCGAGTCGAACGGCAAAGTTGGCATCATCGGCATTTCTTACGATGGTTTTACCGCCGCGGCCGCCCTGGTCCATCCGCACCCAGCGCTCAAGGTCGCCGTGCCCATGAATCCCATGGTCGATGGCTGGCGTGGCGACGACTGGTTTCACAATGGGGCCTTCCGCCAGCAGAACATGCCCTACATCTACGAGCAGAATGGCACGCGTGACAACTCTGCGAAGTGGTGGACCTCTAACTTCGACGACTACGACATGTTCATGGCCGCCACTTCCGCCGGTGAACTGGGCCGCCGCCATGGCCTTGACCAAATGGGCTTCTGGCGCAAGCTCATTGCGCATCCCGCCTATGACGAGTTCTGGAAAGCCCAGGCCGTCGACCAGATTCTCGCGAAAGAACCACTCACCGTGCCCACCCTGCTCGTGCATTCGCTGTGGGACGCGGAAGACATCTATGGCGCGATGGCGATCTACAAAGCCATCAAGCCGCATGACACCGCCAGCGGTACACCGGACGAAAAAGTCTTTCTTGCGATGGGTCCGTGGCACCACGGCGGCTCGATTGAAGAAGGAAGCAACGTTGGTGCTATAAAGTTCGGCGCGGACGAGTCGCTGTACTTCCGCCGCAACGTGCTCGCTCCATTCCTCGCACACTATCTCAAGGACAGCTCAATTCCGCTGCCCGCGCCCGTCACTGCCTTTGAGTCAGGCACGAACACCTGGCGGCAATTTTCCGCATGGCCGGTCGTCTGCACGCAGGCACCCAATATCGTTCCGCCGGCCGCGGCCTGCGCCAAGCCGCCGGCTCGTCTTTATCTCCACGCCGGCAACGCACTCAGCTTCAAAGCGCCCACTGCCGCCGAACCGCATGAGACCGAGTATCCATCAGACCCCGCGCATCCTGTGCCCTTCCGCGCTCGCCCCATTAAGCCCGTCGGCTATGCCACCGCTGCTGACTGGCCCGATTGGCTCGCCGACGACCAGCGCGAGCAGTCCGGCCGCCCAGACGTTGCCAGCTTTACGTCTGAAGTTCTCACCTCTCCCGTCCGCATCGCCGGCGAACCAATCGCCAACCTAATAGCGTCCACCTCCGGCACTGACTCAGATTGGGTAGTCAAGATCATCGACCTCTATCCCGATGAAGTTGCCGGCGACCCGAAGATGGGCGGCTATCAACTGATGGTTTCCGCCAATATCTTTCGTGGCCGCTATCGCGAATCGCTCTCTCACGCCGCTCCTATCCCTGCCAACACGCCCGAGCTCTATCGCTTCGCTCTGCCCAACGCTGATCATGTCTTCCTTCCCGGCCATCGCATCATGGTGCAGGTACAGTCTTCGTGGTTCCCGCTCTACGATCGCAACCCTCAGACCTTCGTCGACAACATCTTCTTTGCCAACCCCGCAGACTACAAGAAAGCCACGCAAAAACTCTTCCACTCTGAAAGCGAAGCTTCCTACATTGACCTGCCGGCAGCCACGCCCTAGGAGGTAAATGCTAACCTCATCCTCATGCGCTCACTAGTTGCAGCTGTACTCGTGCTCACCGCTGTCTCTGCCTCTGCCCAGCTCTCACCTGATACCCAGGCCAAAATCGCCACCATCGCCAACGACACATTGACGCAAACCGGTGTCCCCAGCGCGTCTATCGCCGTTGCCGTCGATGGCAAGCTCGCTTATGCGCGCGCCTTCGGCCTCGCCAACGTCACGCCTGCCAAGCCTGCGACCGCGCAGATGGCATATCCTATCGGCAGCATCTCCAAGCAGTTCACGGCAACTGCTCTCCTTTTGTTGCAGCAGCAAGGCAAACTCTCGTTAGACGACAAGGTCAGCAAATATTTCCCTGAGCTCACCCGTGCCAATGAGGTCTCGCTGCGCAACCTGATGACCATGACCTCCGGCTATGAAGATTTCGCGCCGCAGGATTACATCATTCCCGCCTGGTACAAGCCCATCGACCCGTTGACCAATGTGCATGAGTGGGCCGGTAAGCCGCTCGACTTCACGCCCGGCACCGACTGGCAGTACTCCAACACCAACTACGTCTTGCTCGGCTTGGTCGTCGAGAAAGTTTCCGGCAAGCCGCTCTACCAGTTCCTGCGTGAGAACGTCTTCACACCACTGCATCTTGAGGGCGTCTTCAACACCTACACGCAACGCGAGAAGCTTGAAGTCACCGGTTATGTCTCCAACGCGATGGCGCCGGTGCGCATGCTTCCGCTCGAAGCTCCCGGCTGGTACTTCGGCGACGGCGATCTTTCCATGCCTGCCAGCACGCTCATCGCCTGGGACCTCGGCATCATGCACCAGTCGCTGCTCACGCCTGCCAGCTACAAGCAGTTTGAGACCGCGTTCATCTTTCCCTCCGGTACCAAGGCTGGCCAGACTTCCAACTACGGCCTCGGTATTTTCGTTCAAGACCGCAATGGCCATCGCATGATCGAGCATGGCGGCGAGGTCGGCGGCTACGTCAGCGAAAACATCGTCTTCCCGGACGATAAAATCGCCGTGGTTGTCCTCACCAACGAAGTTGCCTCTGGCGCCGCCAGCCAAATCGGCGGCGCCGTTGCCAGGCTCCTCGATCCCGGCATTGTGCCTCCGCCCGCCGCGCCGGACACGCTATCCGCCTCACTCAAAACTATCCTCACCGGCATGCAATCCAGCCACATCGACCGCTCGCTCTTCACGGACAACTGCAACGCCTACTTCAACGCTGACACGCTCGCCGATTTTCAATCTACGCTCGGGCCTCTGGGTGCAATAACGGACGTCAAGCGTACCCGCACCAACCTGCGCGGCGGCATGACCTTCGGCCTGTACGAAGTCACCTTCGCCAATGGCACAACCCTGATCGTGAGCACCTACCTCAAGCCCGATGGCAAGATCGAGCAATTATTAGTAGAAGGCAAGAAGTAAGAGCTTGTGATTGGCCACGCCTACGTCCTTCACGTCCGGCACAGATTCGGCAAATCGCATCGCGTATCGTAATCTTCGGGCCTGTGCCTCTCGTCGCTAACAGCGAGGTCGCAGATTCTTCCGGAGCGCCGCCATGCCTGTCCGCCGTCTCACTCTTCTGCTCACTTTCGCCGGAATCGCCACTCCAAATCTCGCGCAGAGTGTCGCCATCAACCCCAAACAGCTTCCGCTCGGCGATGGCAAGTACACCACTACCGCTCCGGCAGTCGGCTGGATCTACGCCTGCCGCGCCGGCATGAACGGCCCCGGAGCCGATGGCTCAACCCCATGGATCGACGAGCACGCGCACACCTTCGATCTCACCGCTAAGCCCAGCGTGCAGGGCCACGTTGACTGGCCGCAGCACAAGTACACGATTCAACTCGAAGGCTCCACGCGACGCATCCTCACCAACGATCTGCCCGACCACGCGACCGGAAATTTCCCCATCTCACCCAGCGACCCGGCGTTCACTCATGACCGCAACCCCAACCATATCGCCGAGCAGACGCTGATCTACGCGCTTCCAACCGACCCCACCGTTAACGCGCAGCCCGCGTGCCTCGGCGGTGGCCCGATAGGATTTCTGCTCAGTGGAGTTGTCATTTTCAACGGCCTCGACGCCGGCGGTCGCGACGCCGTCGCGCACGAGATGCAGGACAACTGTCAGGGCCATCCGCAGCAGGAAAGCGAGTACCACTACCACAACCTCACGCGCTGCATCGCCGACCCCGGCACAGGTCATTCCAACCTGCTCGGCTACGCGCTCGATGGCTTCGGCATCTACGGCGTGCGCGGTGAAGACGGTCGCGAGCTCACCAACGCCGACCTCGACATCTGCCACGGCCATACCCACGCCATCCAGTGGGACGGCAAGACTGTCGTCATGTACCACTACCACGCCACGCGCGAGTACCCTTACACGCTCGGCTGCTTCCGCGGAACGCCGGTGCGCGACCACCCCAAGGGCCCTCCGGGTAATCATCGCGGCCCACCGCCTGATGGAGTTCCGCCCTATCCCATCGCGTGGCTGCAGCAGGACAACGAATTGCTCAGCCACATGGATGAGCTCCCTGCCTGCTAGCCATCCCGTGCCGGTTCTCCGCCAAAATCACTTTCTGTGGTTCAATCTCTGGTAGATTCAGTTCACAATCCAGATCGCGACTTTGCTGGTATCTGTCGCGTATATCCACCAGACCCACCGACAAACGACCGGTCGTTAGCCGGTTGTTTCATACACATGAATCACCTCGTTGGAGGATGACTTGGCGCATAAGAGCTTTAGGAAGACTGTCTTCGCAGTATCCACCGCAGCGTTGCTGATCGCTTTCGCCTTGGCGCCGTTATCGAGCGCACAGAGTATCGACCCAAAGCTCTGGTCGGGCATGCAGTACCGCAACGTCGGCCCCATTCGTGGCGGCCGCGTCACCGCGGTCACCGGTGTCGAGCAGCAGCCCTATACCTTTTACATGGGCTCCACTGGCGGCGGCGTCTGGAAGACCACTGACGCCGGCCACACGTTTATCAACGTCTCTGACGGCCAGATCGCTGTCGGTTCCATCGGCGCCATGATGGTTGCGCCCTCCGACCCCAACATCATCTACGTCGGCACGGGCTCGTCCAAAATCCGCAGCAACGTCTCCATCGGCAACGGCATGTATAAGTCGACGGACGCAGGCAAGATCTGGACGCACATCGGCCTGGACGCCGTCGGCCAGATTGCCACCGTGCGTGTCGATGCCACAAATCCCAACGTCGTCTACGTTGCGGCGCAGGGCAATCCCTTCAAGGCGAACCCTGAGCGCGGTGTCTACAAGACCACTGACGGAGGCAAGACCTGGAAGCTCGTCTTCCACCTCTCTGACACTGCCGGCGCTGCGTGCCTCGCGATTCAGCCCGGCCATCCCAACGTGCTTTTCGCGTGCATGTGGCACGCTCTGCGCACGCCGTGGACCATCATCTCCGGCGCGGAAGAGGGCGGCATCTATAAGAGCACGGACAGCGGCGCGCACTGGACCAAGCTCGGCGGCGGCCTACCCAACGGCCTCTTCGGCCGCAGTAACGTGGCCGTCTCCAACGCCAATCCCAATCGCCTCTATGCCATCATCGAAGCCAAGCCCGGTCAGGGCTTCTATCGCTCGGATGATGCCGGCGCGACATGGACTCTCGTCAACCACGACAATGCTATTTCCACCCGCGGCTTCTACTACTCCACGCTTGGTGCCGACCCCAACAACGCTGACGTTGTCTGGCTCGGCGACGAGACGTGGTTCAAATCGACCGACGCCGGCAAGAGCTTCAAGCGCATGCCGATTCCACACGGCGACAACCACGATGTCTGGATCAATCCGAAGAACTCGCTCTACATGATTCAAGGTGATGACGGTGGCGCGACCGTCTCGCTCGATGGCGGCACCACCTGGACCCCGCAGAACAATCAGCCCACCGCCGAGATTTACCAGGTCTACGTCGACAATCAGTATCCCTACCGCCTCTATGGCGCGCAGCAGGACAACACCACGGTCATTGTTCCCAGTCTTCCCATCAGCGACGCGCAGGACTTCCGCGACGGCCCCGGCTGCGAGACCGGTCCAATCATTCCGGACACCAAGGACCCCAACATCGTCTATGGCGGCTGCAAGGGCCAGTGGTCTGTCCTGAACGTCAATACGAAAAACGAGAAGCGTTACTGGGTCGGTGCGCAGTCGCTCTACGGCAACGCGGGCAGCGATCAGATCTACCGCTTCCAGCGCGTCGCGCCCATGGAGGTCTCACCCAACTACCCGCACGTCGAGTATTACGGCTCGCAGTTTCTGCACCGCACTCGGGATGGCGGCGTCACCTGGGAGAAGATCAGCCCCGATCTCACCGCGCATCCTGAGGGCACGCAGGGCGCCAGTGGCGAGCCCATCACCCGCGACGCCACAGGCGAAGAGATTTACAGCACTCTCTACGCCATCAAAGAATCTGCGGCTGCGAAGGGCATCATCTGGACCGGCTCCAACGACGGCCTCGTCTTCGTCACTCGCGACGACGGCAAGACATGGACCAACGTCACTCCCAAAGACCTGCCACCCGGCGGCCGCGTGCAGAACATTGATACCGACCCGCACAAGCCCGGCACGGCCTATGTCGCCATCTACTGCTTCCTCAATGGCGGCGACTTCTCGCCGTACCTCTATCGCACTGACGACTTCGGCAAGTCCTGGACGCTGATCACCAACGGCATCGGCAAGGACGAGCCCACGCGCGTCGTGCGCGTAGATCCCGAGCGTCTCGGCCTGCTCTACGCCGGCACCGAGTTCGGCATGTACATCTCCTTCGACAATGGCGCCCACTGGCAGACCTTCCAACTCAACATGCCGGCGACTCCCGTCACTGACATCAAGGTCACGCACCAGGACCTGCAGATCTCCACGCAGGGCCGCTCCTTCTATATCCTCGACAACATCACTCCGTTGCACGAGCTCACTCCGTCTCTCGCCGCCAGTGCGCATCTCTTCAAGCCCCGTGTGGCGATTCGCACACCGGGCGGTGGTGGAGGTGGAGGTGATGCCATCGCGCACTATCCGCCATCGCCAACGTATCCGCGTCCCGGTGCCACCATTGACTACTACCTTCCCGCGGACGCAAGCGACGACATCACGCTCGAATTCCTTGACGCTGCCGGCAAGCACATCAAGACCTTTACCAGCGCTGCGCCTCCGCGCCAGCGCCCAGCGGAAGACGACGCATCCGCCGGCGACGAAGAAGGCGGATTCCGCCGCAACCGCCCCGAGCCGCGCCTCGATAAGACCGCGGGCATGCATCGTTTCACCTGGGACCTTCGCTATCCCGGCCCCTGGACCAGCGTCACCAACCCCGAGGGGCCTAACGGTCCGGTCGCCGTCCCCGGCGTGTACAAGGTCAAGCTCACCGCCGGCGCTTACACCGCGACGCAGACCTTTACTGTGAAGGAAGATCCGCGCATCACTGCCGATGGCGTGACCACGGTGGATCTGCAGGAGCAGTTCAACCACAACATCCGGGTCCGCGACCTCGTCAGTGAGGTCAACAAAACCGTCGCGCGCGTCAGGGTCGCGCGTACCAAGCTCACCGGCGACAAACTCGCCAGGCTGAACGAGGTCGCGTCGCACCTGATCACGCCTGTGATTCGTTACAGCAAGCCTGAGCTGCAGACCCACATCACATATCTCTACAGCATGACCAACGAAACCGATCAGAAGATCGGCCACGACGCCGTGGAGCGCTATGAAACGCTCCGCAAAGAGTTGGGTCAGCGCAACGCGGAGCTGAAACTCCTCCTCGGCGACCAGTTCGCCAACCTCGGCAACGCGATGTTCCCAGGAGATGTCACGGCCGTTCTCGCGGACGATGACGATACCGAGCAGTAGCTTTAGGAGAGTGCAAAGCAGTTCACGATCCCGGTTCGCCGGTGTGCTCTTCGAGCGCGTCCGGCTCCGGGAAATCTGTATCGCTGTCTTTCAGCATCGGGTTCTGGTCGCGATGCCCAAGCTGCCCCTCCATGGAGATATTCGAGCGCTCTCCACCTGGATCGCGCGAATCGTCTTCCACGGCTCCCTTGCTCACATCCTCATCCGTTGTTGTGCCGATCGGGTTCGCTGCCATGCCATTCACCTCAGTGCGGTTGGATGCTGCTGGCAGCACCGAGCCACCATCCCCTCCCCGTACTTTTTGCGCAAAGTCCAGAGCCCATTGCGGTTAGGGAAGGGCACTATGCCAAAGTCTAGATTCACAATGGCTTAGAGGCAAAGTCTAGAGTGGAAACGAGATGAGCCTGGATCTCGCGAAGCCCTTGCTTGTCTCGTTGCGCCTTGTTGGTTTCGTTGCCTGAAGCGCCGCGCCCACCGCAGCTGCACGTAGTAACTCACTACCTTTTCAGGATAACAAGTGGCATGGGGTAATCGTGCCAACTTTTTTTGGCGAACATCTCATGTGATGACAAGAGTTTGGAAGATTTGCAGAGGCACGAGGGGCTTGACAACAAATTTGGTGGAGCGTTAACCCCCCACCCACACATCTGCTCACAGCAACTCACTACCTTTTCAGGATAGCAAGTGGCACGGGGTAAGAGTGCAAACTTTTTTTGGCGAGCATCGCGTGCGCTGACAGGAGTTTGGAAGATTTGCAGAGGTGCGAGGGGCTTGACAGGAAATTTAGTGGTGAGCGAAGGGGCATGGCTGAAGCCATGCCGCAAGCCGGCTCGAAGACCCGTACCGCTCTGCCGAAGGCCGGAGTGAAGGCGAAGCCGGAGCGACTGAATTGCGTTTCTTCGGAGAGCCACGTGGTGATTCGATCACTAGAAGCGCGTTTCCCGATACTGAAACAGGATGGAGAGTCCGGAAGAGTTGATCACGTCGACGATACTAAATGATCGAACAGAGATTGGATCAGGCTGCGTGTGCTCTTCTGAGAAAGTTCTGCGCCAAGGATTCTCTGCCTGACAGCCAGGCCATGAGCGAGATTGATCATAACCGTCATGAGTTCATCCGGCGGCAGTCTCGAAGTGAGATCAGGAGATCGCAAGAGGTCCCTGAAAATCCCACCTCCATCGCGAAGCTGCTGCCGATGCGCTTCAATGAAGCTTTTCCGGATGGGTTCACTTCGAAGAGCTCCGACCTCGAACTCAGCGCGAAGCACAATCCAATCATGGTCTGTCATCAGGTCAGCAAGGGCGTCCCGAAATTTCTTCATACGCTTTTTAGGGGACGGCTCGTCCTTCAGCAGAGACCGGAAGAAATCCACACGGCGCGCATGTTCCTCACGGATTACAGCGACAAACAGTTCTTCCTTACCGGCGAAGTTGGAATAGAGAGCGCCCCGGGAATACCCAGCATCCTCGGCGATCTTCTCCGCCACGGCGCCGCCAAGCCCATAACGCAAAAAGTGCTTGCGTCCTACAGCGATCAGCGTGGCACGGGTCTGAGCACGACTCTCTTCCCGTGTAAGTCGTTTTCGTGGTCTTGCGGTAGTCACAAGTGTTTCCTTCCCGACGATTGCCGCTGCGATCCACTGATGGCTGCAAGCATATGTCTGAAGAGGCTGTGGACTGCTGCTATGCCAGTCTCATGCGGAATTCGATGAACACTCTGCATCCAGATACGATCATACCTTATCCAATCTGGAAGATAACTCATTAGCCCGCCTGCACTGGCTGGGTAGCAGGGAGAAAAATGGATGCTCGATCCGTTTCATCACGCCTTCAGGCTCACCTATTTGGTTCTTGGGTTGGCCGTATTTGCCAGACAAGTCTGCCTTCCTGTTCCGGCTGTTCTTTTCCTCCTGGCTGCGGGAGCTCTAGCCCGAGGCGATGAACTTCACATGACCCTCGTACTCGCCGTGGGAGTCCTGGGGTGTCTCGCTGGAGACCTCATATGGTTTGAAGCCGGCCGACGCTGGGGCAGCCAGATCATGCGGATACTCTGTGTCTTTACCAGCGATCCGCACTATTGCGCGCGAAAGGCACACAAAATCTTTTCTAAGTGGGGGCTGCGCGCTCTGATCGTCGCGAAGTTCATCCCTGGACTGGATGGCGTCACTCCACCGCTGGCCGGAGCAGAAGGCTCTACGAGACCGGCGTTCCTTGCCTATGACTTTTGTGGCTCTCTTCTGTGGTCGGGTTTGTATGCCGGCCTGGGCTATCTCTTCGCAAATCGCATCGCAGCCATTGCTGCGTCGATGGCTCGATTCGGAGATATTTTGGCCGCGCTGATTGGAATACCGCTTGCCTGTTATGCGGGCTGGCGTGTTTGGATCATTGTGCACATGCTGCGTCATCTGCGGCTGCGAAGGATAACGCCGGCGCTCCTGTACGAGAAGATCATGTCGGGAGAGCAGGTCGTGATCATTGATCTATTGAGGTTTGAAGAGGAGCCGGAAAACAGCGTCGGTATTCCTGGAGCTATTCGGATGGACCCAGCACGACTCCGCAGTCGATCGAAGGTGGTGGTGCCCGAGCACCTTGGGATCATCCTGTACTGCTCTTCCACAGCAGAATTGACCAGTGCGCGCGTAGCTGTTGCCTTGCAAAAGAACGGCATCTCGAATGTCTGGGTTCTCGAAGGAGGGCTGACAGCATGGCGGAAGGAAGGCTTCTCTGTAACTTCGAATCTCAGTACTCCAAGTGAAGCGGCAGAGCGCTTCGGTATAAAGATGATCGTGCGCGACTGAGAGTTCCTGGAGAGGCGTGCGTGCCTCTAAGCCACGTCCCTCCTTGAATGTGGTTCACCGCATTTACCAGAAGCTGGTTTGCGCTTAGACCTAAATCAAGTTGATGACCACAACAGCTGCGATAGCCACCATCGCTGCGATGGCGAGAAGCACATACAACAGATAGACCATCGGAATATCGTCAACGTCTTGTTTCATAGCGTGCCTCCTTAGTTTTGTGCATAAAAACTCCCCCGTTGGGTGCGGACAGGGCTTGCCCATCCCAGGCGCACAAGCACGACACCCAAAGCGAGACAAACGGCTGCCGTTATCCGCAACAGCGGCACGTATATCGATTTCGAGCATGGAAGGTCTGCAGAAAGACCGTTCTGACCGGGATTCATAATGGTCCCAGCAATCCCTGAGACGATGCAGGCAATTCCCAACACCAGGCAGATCCATTGCTCAATGACAATAGTCGGCGTGAACGGAAATACGCTCACTTCGGACTCTTCCTTTCTTTTTCCCCTCCTCCTCGCACTCAATGTGCCCTCATAATCACGGCGCCTAACGCCTCCACGAAGATTTCGGCTCCGCCCCCATACCGCGGGCCTGCCTGTGGTCGCCGATATTCGGTCTGCGCCTGCATCAGCCATCGCTGCTCCATCAACAATCTGCCTTTACATACAATACGCTTTCAGATACAGTTTGTTTTTGAGTGATAAATGATCGCACCCAACGAGATCGAGATGGAAAGCCGATCGAGCTTAATTCCGGCAATGATTGAGAAGCTTCTATCGGATTTTGAGCTGCAGTCCCGCCTGAATGGACGCGAAGCGGCTTTCCGCATTGCAGTTTCGGAAGCCTTGGCTAACGCCGTCACACATGGCAACCATAATCAACCCTCAAAAAAGGTCTACATCAGCTACTCCTGCGAACCCCAGAATGCCCTGTCGATCATGGTTCGAGATGAAGGGCACGGATTCGACCCGGGAAATTTGTCAACACCAACCGACGTTGGAGAAGACCGGAACCGAGGCATTTATCTGATGAAGTCCTGCATGGATGAGATTCAGTTTCGAAATGGAGGCACGGAAGTCTTTATGCGCATGAATGGGCGTGCGAGACCACTCGACAAGGGAGACCCGTTGGCTCCGAAAGGAAAGTAAATGGCAGAGGATGTTGCTGACAACACGCGATGGAAGCCCAGCGTCAATCCATGGCTGATTGCGGCAACGGTTGCGCTGGCTGCATTCATGGAGGTACTCGACACTTCGATTGCGAATGTTGCCCTTCCGCACATTGCCGGCGATCTTGGTGCGAGCACCAGCCAGGGGACATGGGTTCTCACCAGCTATCTGGTCTCCAACGCCATCATTCTGCCGGTGGGGGCCTGGGCCTCCAGCGTTATCGGCCGCAAGAATTTCTTTGTGTTGTGCATCACCATCTTCACCGTCGCAAGCTTTCTTTGCGGTATCGCGCCGACGCTTCCGATCCTACTCATAGCACGGGTCCTTCAAGGCGTCGGTGGTGGTGGCCTTCAGCCAATGGCGCAAGCCATTATGGCGGATTCCTTCGAACCCAGGAAACGTGGCCAGGCCTTCGCTATTTACGGTCTCGTCGCCGTACTTGCACCGTCACTCGGGCCGACTATTGGCGGTTGGATCACCGACAACTACTCGTGGCGATGGATCTTCTATATCAATTTGCCGGTCGGCATACTTGCCTTTTTTCTGGTCAGCCGTTTAGTCCAGGACCCGCCGTGGATCAAAGCAGATCGCGCCAACCTCAGGAAACTTGATTACATCGGCCTCGGATTGTTGACAGTTGCCATGGGCGGTATGCAGATCATGCTCGATAAGGGAGAAGAGAACGACTGGTTTGCCTCTACCTTCATCCGCATCTTTTGCTTCCTGTTCGTCGCCGGCATGATCGGCCTCATCTGGTGGCAGTGGCGGGCGAAAAACCCGATCATGAACCTGCGGCTGTTCAAGTACAAGAACTTTGCCATCTGCTGCCTGCTCATGATCCTGGTCGGCGGTGTTCTGAATGCCGCGACGGTGCTTGAGCCGCAGTTTCTGCAGCAACTAATGGGTTACACAGCAACCCGCGCCGGAGAAGCACTTGCCGGAGGTGGGCTTGTTCTCCTCGTCGTGATGCCAATGGCAGGAATTGCCACCGGCAAATATCCGGCGAGAAATATGGCTGCATTCGGCTTCGCCTGCTTTGCCGTCGCTTTCTATTACACCTCCACTCACTTCACGCTCACCATGACCTTTGCTTTTGCCTCATGGCTGCGAGTTCTGCAGATGTTCGCGATTCCTTTCGCGTTCATCGCCATTACTACTGCAGCTTATGTCGGACTTCCCAAAGAGGCGAGCAACCAGGTTTCCGGGATTATCAATTTTGTGCGAAACGTAGGCGGCAGCATTTTCATCGCCGCCACTGGAGCGATGGTCACCAATCGCTCTCTCTTCCACCAGGCGCATTTGCAGGAGTATATGCAACCCGGCAATCCCGCATTCGTCAGCCGGATCAATGCGCTTACTGCTTACTTTGGCGGCAGCGGCAAAGGGCCCGGGGCCGGTCTTATGGCGCGAGCTGCCGTCTATCAGCAACTCAATGACCAAGCAACCGCGATGGCCTATCAAGACATCTACCGTCTGCTTTGCTGGATGGCAATCGGCATGGTGGCATGCGCCTTCATTCTAAGCAAGAACAAACCTGGCCAGGGAGCTGCCGCTTCAGAAGCCATGCACTAAACCACGCTGTGATGAATTTGTTCTTCGCAGAAGCCGTACAAGTTAGGAGATAGATCACCATGTGGGACAAATCGATGACCATAGATGTTGCAACTGAGCAAGTACCTTCTGGATTAGTTGACGTTCTCTTGATGACGGCGGAAAGAGAGTTGGCAGCCTTCTATACGGCGGTCGTAAGCAGGTACGGTCTCGATGAGGCGAGGAAGGCCGCATACGATTGGATCGAAGAGGCTAAGACGATGGATTGGACCACAAACGGAGCGGTTCCAAACTGGTGCCATGCGTCAATCGTCGCCGCCGATCGCCTGGCCTCCCGAGTCATTGAGCACTCGCCATACCTGTGACTGCCAGAAACCGCACAAGCGGCCTCCCGATTCGAGCATGAAGTCTATTACCCATTTAAGGGGCTGAATTGGATCGGTAATAGGAAGTCGGCTTATGGGAAGCTATCCGGTTACCGCTTCTTCCTCTTCCGCGCTTTTCCCTTCCCACCCTTCTTCCCTTTCTCCTTCGACTTCTTCGCCTCGCTCTTCCCGCCGCGGCGCAATCCCGGCGAGCCCACGCCAGTGTTGGCCTTCGGCTCCGTGCCCGGCAGCAGCGCAAACTGCAGCCGCCGCTGCTGGCGGTCGATGCGGTCGAGAATTACCTGCACCCGCTGCCCCATCGCAAACACATGCCCGGTGCGTGAGCCGACGATGGTGCGGTCGGTGTCGCGGAAGGCGTAATGGTCGCCCACCAGCGAGGCCATCGGCACGAGGCCCTCGATGAACATCTCGTTGAGCTCGACAAAAAATCCATACTTCGTGACCGACAGGATGATCGCGTCAAAGTCGTCACCTACCTTGTCTTCCATGAAGCGCATCTTCTTCCACTCGATCAGTTCGCGCTCGGCGTCGGCAGCACGGCGCTCGCTCTGCGAGCTTTCGATGGCGATGTCGGATAGCTCCTCCGCTGAGAGATGAGAGATGTGAGATGCGAGATGTGAGTTGGGGTGATAGGCGACAGTTCCTGGTTTCCGCCGTTTGATTTCTGAGCTTTCCTGGATGTTCCAAGGCTGTTTGTCGGTCGAGAGGATCGCGCCGCCGTGAGGGTTGGCGCCGGTGCGCAGCATTTCGCGCACGAGGCGATGCACGATCAGGTCGGGATATCGCCGGATCGGCGATGTGAAGTGCGTGTAGCTGGGGCTCGCCAGCGCGAAGTGGCCCTCGTTTTTCTCAGCGTACTTCGCCTGCTTCAATGATCGCAGCATCAGGTATGCGAGGATGCGTTCCTCTGGATGCCCGCTGATGCGCCGCACAAGACGTTGATACATCTGCGGTGTCACGGTGATGTCTCCGCCAACCTCATGAACCCGGGTCTCAGAAGCGAGACCCGGGGCACCCGAACGTCGGCGAGAATCGCGCCGGTCGCTCTTCATCGTGAACTTCTTGACCGGCAGATTTTTGATTCCCAGCGACTGCCCAAAGCCCGCCGCTGTCTCTTCGAACTCCACAATGCGCTTAGGGTCCGGCATCTCGTGGATGCGATAGATCGACGGAATGCCTTGCGCTTCCAGCCAATGCGCGACGCACTCATTCGCACTGAGCATGAATTCCTCGATGAGCCGATGCGCCCATCCGCGTTCGCTGCGCACGATCGCCTTCATGTTGCCGTCGGGGTCGAACTCCACAACCGGCTCGGGCAGATCGAAATCAATGGAGCCGCGCCGCTGGCGCTTCGCATTCAGGCGCAGTGCCAGCTCCAGCATTCTGTCGATCGCCGCAGGCAGGCCGGGATTTTCGAGCTCGACCTTTTCGCGCTCGGTGGCGTCTTCGGCAGATGGGTTATCAGCGACAGCGTTGATGCATTGCTGCACGCTGGTATACGTGCAGCGCCGCACGCTGCGGATGATCCCTTCGGCCACGCGAAATCCTGCAATCTCTCCGCGCGGGTCGATCTGCATCACGCAGCTCAATACCAGCCGGTCTTCGTTCGGAAGCAGGCTGCACATGCCGCTGGAAAGCGCATGCGGCAACATGGGTACGGCGCGGTCAGGGAAGTAGACGCTGGTCCCGCGCACACGCGCCTCGGTGTCCAGAGCCGAACCCGGCGTCACGTAGTGGCTCACGTCCGCAATGTGCACCTGCAACTCGGTGTTGCCATCGGGGAGCTCGCGCACCAGGACGGCATCGTCAAAGTCGCGCGCGGTTTCGCCGTCGATAGTCACAATCTCCAGCTGGCGAAAATCTTCCCGGTTCTCCAATTCTTCCAGCGCAAGCGTGGCGACGGTCTGCTGCGATTGCTCCTCCGCCTCAGCCAGTACCGGCGCAGGGAAGGCGTGCGGGATATGGTGCTTGCGGATGATGATCTCGACGTCCACGCCGAAGGCGTCGGGCGGTCCCAGCACTTCTATCACGCGCCCTGTTGCCGGCCTTCCCGGCGACGGAAACGAAACGATCTCCACGTCGACAGCCAGCCCTTCGAGCGGATGCCGAGGATCTTTCGGCGGCCACTCGAGGCTGCGCTTTGCCTCATCGCCCAGCGTGCGGTGCGGCGTCGTAGCTTTGGCCGCGATCACTTCATCGCCATCCGCGATGGAAACGACGCTGGCTACGCGCTCATCGATGGGCGTCACGTAGTTTCCACGCACCGCGCCATATTCGTTTTGGCTGCGCGACTCATGCTGCTTGTGCGCGTAGTGGAAGATGCCCACGACGGTCGGATTGCGGCGCGTCAACACACGCGCGATTCGCCCCGAGCGCCGGCCATCGCGCCCCGGCGGCGCCTCATCCACCAGCACCAGGTCGCCCTGCATGGCGCCGTTGATTTCGTTGGGCGGAATAAAGATGTCGTCCTTGGTCGCCGAGGGCGGCTCGGGGCGGACAAAGCCGAAGCCATCGCGGTGCAGATCCAGCCGTCCGCTCACCAGGCGGTCGCGGCCATTGCGCTCCGGCCCGCTCTGCGAATGTTTGCGAACCTGCGCCGAACGCGCCGGAACCCCATCTGATCCGGCTCTTTGAGCGCTTTCCTCTCGCCGCGGCAACATCCATAGCCCCTGTTCCGGCTGCAGCAGCTCTCCCCGAGCCACCATCCGGGTGAGCTGTTCGACCAATAAGCGACGTTCCCGGCCTCCGCCAAGGCCAAGTTCGCGGACAAGTTGTTTGTACCCGGCCCGGCCTCCGGCGGAGCGGCCTATGCGTGTCAGCAGTTCACGGTCTGTACGGGGATAAGGCGTTTGCGCCATCTGGATAGAAGAATACTCGCGTCAAATGCGGGTTTTGCACGCTTCAGCGCAGCAGGCAGGGTTGCGGGCTCTCATGACCCGTTTGGGGGAGTAGGGGGCACGGAAGGGTCAGTTCTCAAAACACATGTGACGCGTTGGTTACCGGAAGCGGTAATGACTCTTTTGGTATGAGATAAGCCCTTTTGTGTCATGGACTTGTCATGTGGATGACCTTAGTCTGCACGTGGGCTGGCGTGTCCGGCTTGCATTCAATTTTTTGCAGTTCAAAAGGAGATTCACCCATGGAAGCTTTGTTGATTCGCGGATTCGTTCTCGCGTTGGCTCTCACCGGATTCGGAGCCAGCACTGTTTCAGGCCACTCCAATTCCTCCGCAAGCGTTTCGGCCAATGACGGCGTCATCAGCACGCCTCCGACCTGCCCTCTCAACGACCCCAACAACTGCGGCATCGACTAGTCACCGGGTCATGTTACCTAGAACGCATGTCTGATGAGGTTCATCCCTCATCAAGCCTTGATTACGCCTCCCGGCACAGCTATGATAGGTGTGCAGGGAGGTCTGCGTTCGTGGACACCAAGCTCATCCTCGAATACACCATGATGGCCGAATGCCTGGCCTCAGTTGTGTGCCTGGTTATCATGTGGCGCAAGCGTCTGTTGCGCGACATGTGGGGGCTGGCAGCTTTCCTGGCGGTCTGTGCCGTCGAGATTTTCATCTCGATCGGGCTTATGTACTTCCGAAGAGAAATCGGGATCACTCCTCACCAGGCCTGGATGTCGCTTTACTTTACCAAGTGGATCGGCCTGCTGATTGAGTATGTACTGCTGCTGATTGTGATCTACGGAGCTTTCCGCCTTGCGATGAAGCCGTTGCGCGGTCTGCACCGCGCCGGCAAGGTGATCTTCCGATGGGTTGCCGTTGTCTCCCTTCTGCTGTCGCTGGGTATGGCATTCGGTCCGCGCGGCGCAGATCCAGCGTCTTATCTCGTGGGCGTCGTGGCCGAGCGTCTGCAGCAGGGCACCAGTGTTCTGCTCCTGTGCATGCTGGTCTTCGTCTGCTTTGCCACCCGCTATCTCGGCCTCACCTATCGCAGCCGTATCTTCGGCATCCTTCTTGGGCTTGGCATCTTCTCAGCGTGTACGCTGGTCCAATCGGCGTGGCTTGCTACCAAGGGCGCGCAGACGGTCTATGCGCCAATCCTTCTTGTCAGTGCCTTCGGTTTCCTTGCCTGCCTGACGGTCTGGAGCGGATATCTCCTCGCGCCTGAACCGAAGCGCAAGCTCGTGCTGCTGCCTACCACCTCGCCCTACTTCTTCTGGAACCAGGTTTCGGAGGCGCTGGGAGATGCTCCCGGTCACGTGGTGGTTTCCGGCTTTACGCCGGATATGCTGGCGCCCGGTGAAATTCGGATGCTGAAGAAGGCGCCGTCGCCGGCTCAACCGCAGGCGCAGCAGGAGCGTCCTGCGAAGGTTGCCACCGCCCTGTAAAGCCGGCGCGATTCGACGCTCTGTTTCATCCACGAACTACAATCGAGAAATTCAATGGAACCGGTCACGCACATTCTGACGGGCGCGTGTCTGGCGAGGGCGGGCTTCAACCGCCGCGCAGCATATGCCATGCTCACCATGGCCGTTGCGGCGGAATTCCCTGACATCGACACGCTGTGGGGTCTGCGCGGACCGGTGGAGGGCTTCCAGCACCATCGCGGAATCACGCACACTTTTATCGCTCTGCCGGTGGAGGCGCTGCTGCTGGTGGGCGCCGTTTGGGGTCTGCACCGCTGGAGAATTTTGCGCGCAGCACGCCGCGCCGCGCTCGAAGCGGCCGAGTCCGCGGCCACCAATGTCAGCCGGCCACAGCGTCCGCTCACCGCGGCGCCGGTGCGTTGGGGCTTGCTGTATCTCTTCGCGCTCCTCGCGCTGCTCAGCCATCTGCTGCTGGATTACACCAACAACTACGGTCTGCGGCCCTTCTTTCCCTTCAACCCCCACTGGTATGCGGGGTCGTTCGTGTTCATCTTCGACCCAGCGATCTTTCTGCTGCTGCTGGCAGCGATGGTCACGCCCGCTCTGCTCAGGCTGGTGAACGCCGAAATTGGCGCGCGGGCCGAAACGTTTCCCGGCCGGCGATGGGCGAGTGCGGCCCTGGCAGGCATGGTCTTGCTCTGGGGTGTGCGCGCGTTTGAGCATCAGCGCGCCTTGCAGCTGGCGAGTCAACAGACCGTGGAGGCTCCCGCAAATCCAGACGCTGAGAATTCTCCTCAGGCATCGTTCGATAGCAACAGCGCCGCACCCGCAACGCCGCCTGTGGTCTTTCTCCAGCCACAGCGCGTACTGGCTAGCCCGGACATCGTGAACCCGTTTCGCTGGCATGTCGCCATCGATTTCGGCCCCGAAATCCAGTTGGCGGAAATAGACAGCGCCAACAACGTGTTCAATCCAGCGAATGGCGTCATGGCCAAGCCCGCGCGCAGCCCGGAGCTCGTTGCTGCCCAGGCCAGCGCGCTGGGGCGTGCCTACATGGACTGGTCCGCGATGCCGGTCATTGACGTGAGCAAGGCGACCGAGCCGGGCGAGCCGACATTGGTCATGTTTCGCGATGCGCGCTTCATGGGCGGCATGTCCTTCCTCGGCGACCGCATTCCCCTCACCGGCATCGTGGAGCTGGACACGCGCCGCCACGTGGTAAGCCAAAGCATGGACGATCGCGTGGAATGACAATCCGCTAACAGGTATCGAGGTACAATCAAGCCAGAGCCGCGGTTTGGTTAGGATTTAGCAGACCGGTTCAACACTTCCTTCCCCAAGAGGCGATCGCCCATGTACGCATTCGTCGTTCTTCTGCTCGCTGCGCTGAGCCGGCTGGTGCCGCACATGATGCACGGCGTAGGCGTCAACATCACCGCCGTAGGCGCCGGGCTGCTCTTCTTCGGATCGCGCCGTCCGCGCTGGCAGGCCGTGATTGCCATGGCCGTGATGGCGCTTACGGATGTTTACCTCACCAGGGTTGTCTACGGATATCCCTTCCACATCAGCCACTATCTCGTCACGTGGGCCTGGTACGGAGCGCTTTGCCTGATCTCTTCAGGCCTGCTGCGCAAGGTAACCGTGCTGCGCGTGGCCGCGGGCGTCTTCGTTTCAGCCACAGGCTTTTATGTGCTGGTCGATTTTGCGCTGTGGGCGATGGGCAATATGTATCCCCATACTCTTGCCGGTCTGGGCGCCTGCTATGTAGCAGCGCTCCCGTTCTACGGTAATGACCTCGCGTGCACGGCAGCTTTGTCCGCTGCGATCTTCGGCCTGCCCGTACTTGCGGCCAAGCTGGCGGCGACCATGCACGATGCGCGCAACCGCCAGGCGCTCCAGTAACGCAAACATTCAGGAAACAGAAGAGGCTGCGCGAATGCGCAGCCTTTATCTTTGGCAACGATAGAATTCGTCTACTCTTCGTCTACCGGCAGCGCCAGGCCTTTGCGGCGGTCGAAGATCTTGCGGATCACCCAAAGCACCACTACCAGCAGCAGAACGCCACCAATGCTGAATGCAACGTTGGCATGGCGATGAATCGCATGCGAGATGCGCGGAAAGATGGTCGGACCCAGCCAGACGGTGAGCAACGAAAACGTCAGGTATTGCAGAAATTTCCCGGTGAACGTCGCAAGCGCGAAGGCTCCCACCTTCATTTCGAAGACGCCGGCGGCGAATTGGAAGAGCTTGAGCGGCGTAGGCGGCGGGCCCATTGAAGGGATCAGGATGGCGATAAATTCCTGGCGCTCGAAGCGGTCACGCATGCGCTCGTAGCGTTCGCGGTTGATGCGCTTGAGCAGGAAGAGCTCGCCGCCAGCGCGGCCAATGTAGAAGGGAATCAGCGAGCCTATCGTCGAAGCAGCGGCGGCCATCAGGGCGTACAGAAAGAATTTGTGCGGCGACTCGTGCACGTAGCCGACGATCACCCCATCCATGGAACCGGGAATGGGGATGAGGCCGGAGTCCAGCAGCGCAAGCCCGCCAAGTCCCCAGATGCCAAGAGGCTTCAGAAATGCAAAGAGTATCAGCGAAAATTTGTTGAACCACGCGAGAGGGTTATGTTTCACCACGCTCTATTTTAGCCCTCGTGCGCCGTGTTGCCCGCCAGCAGCTCCAGCGCATGCGGCAGCAGCGCCAGCACCGCGGTCAGCGAACTCACCGCGCCTGCAGGCGACCCCGGCAGGTTCACGATCAGCGTTGTACCGGCGATGCCACACACTCCGCGGCTCAGCGCGGCAAACGGCGTATGCCTCTCTCCCTCTCTGCGTATCAGTTCGGCGAGCCCCGGCGTCAGGCGGTCACATACTTCGAGCGTGGCCTCCGGCGTAACATCGCGCGGAGCCATTCCGGTGCCGCCCGTGGTCACCAGCAGCGCCGCGCCCTCCGCGATGCCGGCCTTCAGCGCAGTGACGATTGCTTCGCGCTCGTCGGGCACTACTCTTACGCCGATCACCTGTGCGCCCGCGCCGGAAAGAATGGCAGCGACCGCCGGCCCTGAGCGGTCGGTCTGCGTTCCTGCAAAACAGCGGTCGCTCACGGTAAGCACGAGCGCGCTGCGGGCGGCGAGGCTGGGATGCTCCGGCATAGGCAAGCTAAGGATAGACGAGAACTCGCCGGGCACACCGTAAGCACAGAAGCAGAAGACGGCAAACCCGTCAAAAATGAGAAAATAAGGAGGTGTGCGGGTATTTTTCGGCCGCGCATCAAGTTGAGCGCAACATTCGGCGTGCGCTGACCGTCTGAGAAGAAGCGACCCTGAATGCCCTTGTCCCCTACCAGCAACGAACCCGAGCACGTTTCCGAGCAGCCTGAAAGCGCGCCCGTGAGCGAAGCTTCGCGCGAGCCCGAGGGCACGCTCCGGCAGCAACCTGCCAAGATCCGCACCGCGCGCTTCGGAGAACTCGAAGAGCACGAGCTGATTCACCTGCTCGACACCATTGAGGATGAGCGCGCCCGTAGCCGCTTCCGTGAATCCGTTTACATCTCCATGTTCGTCTGGATGGTGGTGCTGTGGCTCATGCTCTATGGCCCGCGCTATCTGTGGCACGCGCCCAGGGTGGTGAACCCCATGGACGTGCTCAAGGAGCGTGAGCTCACGGAGCTCGCCAACCCGCATCTCCACACACCCATCAGGCCCGCTCCCAAGCCACCGATGAAGATGGATAACAAGACGCTGGAGAAGCTGCGCGAGAATGCGCCCACGCCTCCCGCTCCTGCGCCTCCTGCTCCTGTGCAGCCCACGCCGCAGCCGCCTGTTGCGCCTCCACCGCCTGCACCCACACCGCAGCCTTCGCACACTGCGGCACCTGTTGTCGACGCGCCATCGCCGCAGCCGAACGTCAATTTCGGCAAAACGCCCAGCGCCTCGGACGCGTTGAAGAATGCCTTGAACGGCTCGCGTGGCCCCGGCGCCAATGTAGGAAACAATCTGCATGCTTCCGGCGGAGCAGACGTCGGTGGCGGCATGGAGGTGCTCTCCGACATGCAGGGCGTCGACTTCTCCGCATGGCTGCGCCGCATGCATGACGATGTGCTACGCAATTGGGAGCCGCTGCTGCCTGAAGAGACTGAAGCGCCTATCCTCAAGCAGGGCGAGACCTACCTTCGCGTCAAAATCAATCCTGACGGCTCCATCGCGGACATGCACCTCGATGGCTCCAGCCATGATGTCGCGATCGATAAGTCCTGCTGGGGATCGATCACCAGCGAAGGCCAGTTCCCGCCACTGCCCAAGCAATTCCACGGGCCATATCTGGAGTTGAGGCTGCACTACATGGTGAACAAGCACTTCCAATAGAGAATTTCTATAAACTTCTGCTGACATGATGCTGCCGAGCGAGCACGAAGCCGAACCCGCGCAGGCGGTGATAGCACCCGGGGTCACGCAGGTACATCGCGCTTCGCCTCCGCGGCCTCCGCGAGCTACTGCCGAACTTGCAAGCGCGCGCGAAGAACATGCTGCCTATGTGCAAGGGCGCGAACGCCTGGAGAATGCCGGCTTTCTGCGCGCCTTGGTGGTGCTGGCTGTCTTGGTGCTTGCAGCCAGCATTGCCCATGCTGGTTTGGGGCGCGTCTTCGTTCATGGATGGTGGAGGCAGTGGTAGCCGCTCCTAATATCCACGAGTCTCCATGGCCTTTGATCGTCGTCGCGGGTCCTACCGCCAGCGGCAAAAGCTCGCTCGCCATCGAGTTAGCGGAAGCTCTTATGCGTCAAGGACGGGCGGGCGAAATCGTCAGCTGCGATTCGGTCGCCGTCTACAAGCTCATGGACATCGGCTCCGCGAAACCCACTCCAGCTGAGCGCGCACGCGTTGCGCATCACTGCATCGATCTCTACTGGCCCAACGAACCCTGTACTGCCGGCGATTATGCTCGTGCCGCTCGCACTGCTATCGCCGCAATTCGCGAGTGTGGGCACGTGCCCATCGTTGCTGGCGGAACGGGCCTGTATCTGCGCGCGCTTCTCGATGGCCTGGCCCCTGCGCCGGTACGTGACGAAGCCTTACGCGAACGCCTTCGCGAGAGGGAAGCCTCGCATGGTCCCGGCTATCTGCATCGCCTGCTACGGCGTCTCGATGCTCGCGCAGCCGAATTTATCCACGCCAATGACACTCCCAAGCTGATTCGCAGCATTGAAGTCACTCTGGCCGCGCGCACGCCGCAGACCGAGCAGTGGGCCGCGGGCCGCGATCCTCTGCGCGGCTATCATGTGCTCAAACTGGGTCTCGCACCGGAGCGTGAACGTCTCTACGAACGCATCGATACCCGCTGCGAGCAGATGTTCGCGCGCGGCCTGATCGAGGAAACCGCCATGCTGCGCGACAAGTTCGGCGACGATTGCCGAGCATTAGGGTCGTTGGGTTACGCGCAAGCTCTTGCAGTTCTGCATGGCGAGATGTCGGAAGCTCAAGCCCTCGCAGCCACGCAGCAAGGCCATCGCAACTACGCCAAGCGGCAGGGAACATGGTTCCGCCGCGAGACCGGCATGCACTGGCTGCATGGCTTTGGCGATGAAGCGAGCATCTGCGACGAAGCCATCGCAATGGCGCGAGCGCATCTTGAGGCTTAAACGCGTCGCTTCTTCCACCAACGATTTATCGCCCGCTGTGCCGGCGCCTCCACCCATCGCGTCGCCACTATCGCCAGCACGACGATGAAGACATACGAAATCCATGGATCGAACCGGGCTACACGCAGCCTTTCAGGGATGTGATGAAGTTGGAGCAGAATAAAAACATTGAAGTGCATCAGGTAGAGCGCATAGCTCGCCACGCCGATCCACATCAGCGGCTGTAGCGAGAACACTCGCTCCAATACGCCCGTCCCTGCGAGCCCCAATGTCATCGCAGCAAATACCGGCAGCAGCAGGCCATCGTGCAGCAGCACGTAGGGCAGCTGCGTTGAATATCCCCACACCAACACAATGAATCCGCCGAATCCGCACAGCCCCACGACTGTGCGCCAGCTCTTCCTCAATTCCGCAGCGTGGTGTAGCCTTCCCATCGCAATGCCCGCAACAAACGTGCTCACATGCGGCAGTGGTGTGTACTTCAACGCCGTAATCCAAAACCCGCCGCTGTAGCGATCGGCCATGTGCCCCAGGTGGTCCGGGTCGAAATGAATATAGAGTGCCGGAAGAATCATCCCAATCAGCCACAGTGCTACAAACAGCATTAGCAGTTTCTGCGCACTCTTCGGCCAGCGCATCCGGTTGAGCCACGGGAACAGCAGATAGAACACCAGCTCGCAGCTCAGCGCCCACGCCACTGTGTTTGCAAACGTTGCCAGCCGCGGCAGCAGCCCTTGCAGCAGCAACGGCGTCATCACCATGCCTTCGGCAAACTCTACGCGGCTGCGCACATGGAACTCCACCACGATCATCGGAATTGAAATCACGAGCGTCAGCAGATAGATGGGGTACAGCCGCGAGAGCCGCGCCACCCAGAAGTCCATCGCATTGAGTCCTGGCCGGTCCGCGTAGTTGTAGGTCAGGATGAATCCCGAGAGCAGAAAGAAAAATCCGACAAACACAAACCCGATGTTCACCACCGGATACAGCGTTACCCACGGATGCGCGCTCCAGCGCAGCCCCGCCGGCGTGAAGTGGAAGAACATGATGCAGATGGCAGCGAGCGAGCGGATGCCGGTCAACGCCGGCAGCGCAGGTCGCTTCTCGTGTCGTACCGCGGTTTGAGTCACAGAAGAAGGAACGTTCATCGCCTCGGCGAATCTTACAGCAAGCTACTTCACCTCGACATGCTGGAATCCGAGGCCTTCGAGCATCGCCGTCACCGTCGCGCGCGCGTTCTTGCTGGCCGCATCCAGAATGCCGTCCGAGAGCGCCGCCTGCTGCAACTCGGCCTGTGCCTTCGTACGGGTCTGCGTCTCGAGATTCGGGTCGGCCTTCACAAAGATCCCCGTATCGCGCTGGTAGACGCGTGTCTTGTTCTCATCGATCGTCGTCAGGAACACCGTCGAAGGCGGCAACGTCAATGTGATCGAGCGGCCCGCAGAGCTCTCTGTAATCTGCACGCTCTCCGGCTTGAGCTGGCTCATGTCCACGCCGGCGATGGTCTGGCCATGCACAATCATCAGCAGGCGGTCGCCGGCGATTACATCCGGCAATATAGGGTTGGATTCGCTGCTTTCCACCACCGTGTCCAGCGAGTAGACCACCGTCTCCAGCCGGTTCAGCCGCTGCACCTTTTCGATGACATCCGGCGCGGAGATGATCGTCAGCGGTCGCCCGGTGATCATTGCCGCTAGCCGCCCGGCAAAGCCGGAGCGCGCATGGTGCACGAACACGCCAACCGCCGCCGCACCCAGCAGCAGCGCAAACAGGATGCCCCAGAAGGAACCGCCGCGCTGCCGCCCGTAGCTGTATTGAGTGGTCATGGAAGGTTCCCTAGTAAGAACATGTTACGTTAAGCGCGACGGAATCCAAGCATCGGAGGTCGCTTTGAATCCTTGTTTTCGCTGCCGAAGCCTGCTCCTGATGGCTGTCCTAGTTGTCTCCGCGAGCCTCGTCGCGCAGTCTGACCGTGAGATTCATCACCGCAACAAGCCTGCAGACGCTGCCGAACTTGCTGCTATCACAGAGCGTGGTCGCGCCATCGTGGCCTACGACAAGGTCGCATGGCATGCTACCGATGCCGTCTTCGAACTCCCCGGAGCGAAGGACTTAGTTGGGATGTACATCGGCCGCAAGACGGACGCGGGGTGGGTCGTGGCGTTTGGAAAGCTGAATGAAGCGAAGGACGTGTTTCTGCTCGCCTACGAGACCGATCCGACGGGCGATGTCTTCCATCCTCATGTGGTGGTGCACTCTCCCGCACTCGAAGACCGAGGCGAATGGCTCTACGAAGCACGTGCGATCGATCTGACACGTCAGACTCTGAAGTTCAATCGTCCCTACAACGCCACAATCCTCAAAGCACCGAGCGACGAGTGGTATGTCTATATTTATCCGGCGCAAACGACCTTTGATACCTATCCAGTAGGCGGAGATTTCCGATTTCGGGTATCGAGCGATGGTCGCACCATCCTGGAAACGCGGCGCCTGCATGCCGGCGACGTGGTAGAGCTCGGAATGAAATTACCGGGCGGCGATCACCCTGCTTTGACAGCTCACGACCAAGCGCTTGACGACGCGCCGGAAGATATGGACGTTGCGAACGCGCTCATGATGGGTGGCATACCGATGGTGCTGTGGGGAGGCAAGTTCATTTATGTAATCTCTGCCGACGGGAGCGCTTCCTTCAGGTCGCGCAACGAGGGTTCGAACTCCAAGAAAGAAATAGGACGTCTCGCTAAGCCTTGATCTCCGCTTGCACCACGCGCTGCGCCTTCTGCAGCCCGCGGTTCGCGTAGCTGGCCTGGATAAAGTCGCGGAACAGCGGATGCGGCTCCAGAGGCTTCGACTTGAACTCCGGGTGAAACTGGCAGCCGAGAAAGAACGGGTGGTCAGGAATCTCGACAATCTCCACGTACGTCGCGTCGGGCGTGGTTCCCGTCAGGTGCAGACCGCCGCCGGTCAGCACTGCTTCATACTCGCGGTTGAACTCATAGCGATGCCGATGGCGCTCGCTGATTTGCGTCATACCGTAAGCTTTGGCGGCCAGCGATCCCGGCTCCAGCACGCAGTCCCACGCACCCAGTCGCATCGTTCCGCCCATCTCTTCCACGCCGATCAGTTCGCGCAGTTTATAGATGATGCGGTGCGGCGTCGCGGGGTCAAACTCGCCGGAGTTCGCCTTCGCCAGCCCGCAAACGTTGCGCGCGTATTCAATGCACGCCGTCTGCATGCCCAGGCAAATGCCGAAGTATGGAATCTTGTTTTCGCGCGCGTAGCGGATCGCGTTCAGCATGCCTTCGATGCCACGCTTGCCAAATCCGCCGGGAACCAGGATGCCGTCGAAGCCCTTGAGCTGCTCTTCGTATCTGCGGTTCGGAACTCCCGGCGCATCGCCAATCGGTTCGTCGGTCGTCTCCAGCCCCTCAGCTTCCAGCCACGTCACTTTGAGCTTCAGATTCTGCGCCAGCGCTCCATGCACCAGCGCTTCCTTCAGCGACTTGTAGCTGTCTTCATATTCCACATACTTGCCGACGATCCCAATCGAAACTTCATCCCTGGGGTTGTAAGCACGATGCACGATGTCCGCCCACTTCGACATGTCCGCAGGCTTGGTTTCAATACGCAGGTACTTCAGCGCTAACTCGTCAACACCTTCCGCGGCCAGATTCAGCGGCACTTCATAAATCGAAGGCACATCGCGCGCGACCACGGCAGCAGCCTCTTCCACGTTGCAGAAGGCTGCAATCTTCGACCGCATCTCGCGCGGCACGGCACGGTCCGCGCGGCAGAGCAGAATGTCCGGTTGGATACCGATCGAGAGCATCTCTTTCACCGAATGCTGTGTTGGCTTGGTCTTCAGTTCCTGCGCCGCGGCGATCCACGGAATCAGGGTCACGTGCACAAAGCAGGTGTTCTCGCGCCCCAGCTCTTGTCTCTGCTGGCGAATCGCCTCAAGGAAGGGAAGTGATTCAATGTCACCTACCGTTCCGCCGATCTCCACGATGGCAACATCGCAATCCGCAGCTACCTTGCGCATCGCGTTCTTGATCTCATTCGTCACGTGCGGAATCACCTGCACGGTTTTGCCCAGGTAGTCGCCGCGCCGCTCTTTGGTGATGATCTGTTCGTAGATGCGGCCGGTGGTCAGGTTGTTGTCGCGCGAAAGTTTGGCGTGCGTAAAGCGCTCGTAGTGTCCCAGGTCGAGATCGGTTTCCGCGCCGTCGTCGGTCACAAAGACTTCGCCGTGCTGGAATGGGCTCATCGTTCCCGGGTCGACGTTCAGATACGGATCGAACTTCATCAGGTTGACGCGCAGACCGCGCGCCTCCAGCAGGCAGCCGATGCTGGCAGCCGCGAGTCCCTTACCGAGCGATGACACAACGCCGCCCGTCACAAAGATGTACTTTGCTGACATAGCCGCGACCTCTTGAGATGTGATTTTGGTTTGTGCCTAGTGTGCACAATCAAGTATAGCGCAGAGCTCCAGGCGATTTCCGCAGCTATTTCTCAGGATTCCTGCAGGTTGCGGTATCCTTCCCCGGATGGGCCTGCTGCTGAGTTTCGAACGCAGGGTATACGCCGCGCTGCAAGGGGTGGCGGACCGCCGCGCCGCCAACCGCGGCCAGCCGCGGCACCTACTCACTGGCGAGCGCGGCGAGCAGGAAGCCTTCTTCCATCTGCGCTCGCTCGGTTACACGGTGGTCGCACGCCGCTGGCGCTCCGAACGCCTCACCAGCGACCTCGACCTCGTTGCCTGGGATGGCGACACGCTGGTCTTCTTTGAGGTCAAAGCCCGCACCGCGCGCGACCGCGCTCCGGCCGAAACGCAGGTCGACCCCCACAAACAGCGCCTGCTCCGCCAGATGGCCGCGGCCTACCTCCGCCAGATTCCCGAGCGTTATCGACAATCTGTTCCGCTGCGCTTTGATGTGCTGGCGGTTTATCTGCTGCCCGGCGGCATCGAGTTCCAGCATTTTCCCAACGCCTTTCCGCGCCAGGCTCCGCAACGCCGCCGCTGGTAGCACGCAGAAGGTCCAGCCCAAAGGCCGCGCTTCGGTGTCTAATAATGGTGGGCGTGAATGCACGCCGAGGAAGACACCGATGAGCCTGCTGGATGCACCTGCCTACGACCCCGCCCCTGACCGCCTCAAGCGCAACCTGATCATCGGCTCGCTCATCACCTTCGCTGTGCTCTTTCTGCTCACCTTTGGCGGTTATGCGATGGGCCACGGATGGCTCTTCACCAATCTTCCCGCTGAGCACCGCGTCAACACCTTCTTCAACGCGCTCGAAGCCAAAGACTACAACCAAGCCTTCGCCATCTATAACAACGACCCCGTCTGGCAACAGCATCTGGACAAGTACGCGAATTATCCGCTCCCGCGCTTCACGGAAGACTGGACCACCGAAAGCCCGGTCAAGGCGCCCATTACCTCACATCACGTCGATATCTCGCGTACGGATGGCAGCGGCACCCTGGGCACCGGCATCATCGTGGCCGTGCGCGTCAACGGCGAACACAAGGTCTTCATGTACGTGAACAAGAAGGATGGCACCATGACCTGGCCCGCGCCACACATCCTCGAATACAACCCCTAGCTATTTATTCACTCTTGAGCGCAATCGCCAGCGCATTCGTTAACTGCACTCTGCGTACCGTGGCTGCCCGCACGCCCGCTTTATTTCAAGGCCAAAGATTTGCGGACCCGACAAATAGAGGCTCAATCCGAGTCTTTGTTCGTTTCAAAAAATAACAAGAGCCGAACAGCACCGTCCAACCAGGCAGTGCATATTCTTAATCTAAGGGGGCTCATCGAATGGCCGTCTTCCGGACTCTCATCCTGCTTGTCGCTGCATCTCTCAACTTCGCTGCGCCCACCCGTGCCCAGAACCCTGGCGCGCAATCAAGTTCATCTACATCAGCTGCTCCTGAATTCGATGTCATCTCCATCAAGCCGGCCAAACCCGGAGCCACTGGTACCGATTCAGACTTCGATAACGCGACGTTTACCGCCCGCAACGTAACGCTCAGCAAGATCATGCAATATGACGCCTATGGCATTCCCGCCCCGCGCATCATCGGAATCCCACCAGCGCTCGCCAACGCGGCCTTCGATATCCAGGCCAAGATGGATCCCTCGGATTATGCGAGAATTCAGGCCCTCGGTAACGATCAGCGCACGGAACAGTTGCAGCAGGCGATCCGGCGACTTCTCGTTGAATGTTTTAAGCTGGCCCTTCACAACGAGCAGCGCGAATTACCTGTCTACGCGTTGGTCGTCGCCAAAGGTGGTCCAAAAATTCAGCTGAGTCAAAAACCTGATAGCGACAGCACACATTCCCGCACAGGCGAAATCAAGGCTGAGAGCGTAACCATGGAGCGCTTCGCCAATTCGTTGACTCGCATCCCATCAACCGAACTCGGTCGCATCGTCATCGACAAGACCGGCCTCACCAGCAAATATGACCTCACCCTCAAGTGGACACCCGACACCGGCCGCCCACCTATGATCAATGGCGAGCCGGACACTTCTGCACCTTCCATCTTTACCGCCATTCAGGAGCAGCTCGGCCTCAAGCTTGAATCCACCAAAGCCCCAGTCTCAGTCCTAGTGATCGATCACGCCGAGTTACCCGCGGAGAACTAGCCCTTGAATGACTAACTCTTGGATGCCCGAGCAAACTGGTAATATCTCCGCCAACAGTTCACACATCTGACCGGACGAAAGCCGAACACTCTCAGCAGCCTATCGAGAGGCTGAGGTACATCCTCCCTGAATTCAATCGAACTGCAAAGTGGGCACTGTTTGCTGTTGAGAATTTGCGGAATACGAGGGAGCCCGTGAAGATCGGAAATACTCATATCGATGCTCCTCGCGATGCGGTGACCCAATAGCACTAAGAACTGCTTCTATCTCTTGCACTGGAATTCGCGTCAAGCCACAAGAGACAAGCTCGGATGCTGCCCGTTGCCAGTGCCATGCAGGAATCGCCTGCACCGTAATAAAGATGGATGGTGTCCCCGTCGTGGCCGATTGTCTGTCCGCACGGAAAAACCACATCATTGACATCCCCACCACGTTCATACGGGGCCTCTGGGCCAAACATCCACGAGTCGCCTCGTTGCAAACAAACCTCAGGCCTCTCCATATCGAACAGAGCGAGGCCGAGACGATAGATGCTGCCCGAGGCTGTCTGGCGAACTCCGTGATAGATCGCCAACCAGCCTTTCGCTGTTTCAATGGGTGGCGAGCAAAGGCCAATTTTGTTGGCATCCCACCAGCCTCCGCGCCGAGCTTCCAGCATCACCTTATGACTGCCCCAATGACGCAGGTCCGGTGAGTAAGAGATCCACATATGCGCGCCGAGTGTGGTTACTGGCCGATGAATCATGGCCCAATTGCCTCCAATCCGGCGCGGCAACAAGGCAGCATCTTTGTCTTCCGGCTGCATAATCACGCCGTAACGCTCAAAGGTTTTGAAGTCTTTGGTCAGCGCAAGCGAGACTCCTGGACCTCCTCGCGAGAAAGATGTGTAAGCGACCGCGTATTGATTTAGCTCAGGAATGCAGGTGATTCGAGGATCTTCGATTCCCCATATCTCTTCGGGAAATTCGCCAGGATTGGCTTCCAGGGTGGGTTTTGCATCAATGCGCCAACCATCAATTCCGTTTGCGGAACGCGCGGCGCAAAGGTGCGAAAGGCCACGCCGATCCTCGATCCGGCAGAGCAGCAAGGTATCGCCATTAGCGAGTCTCACGACTCCAGCGTTGAAGACACTATTAATTTGATACGGCCAATCTTTTCGGCTAAGGATGGGATTGCCGGGATGCCGAGTAAATAAGGGGGCTTCCGAGCTCGTGTTCGGGTCGATTCGTTTGGTTGCGTCGACAACTGACGACGCAGCGGAAGTAGCAACTGGCTTCAAATGGAGACACTCATTTCCTGGCTCAAATACTCTGTGGTTTCGCTTTGTATGCCTTGCATGTCAAGTAGCGCCATCAAGAATGAAAGCGTTGACTCGGCACCCTGGTTTTCGTTCGCACGATCGGGGTGGAGGCCATCTTTGCAACCTCCGGTTATGGCGTCGTACAGCGGAACGTGCAAATCGTTCTCACCGAGAAACCAGCGGAAAGCGCACTGCGCTTCCTCCAGCCAACTCTGATCTTTTGTCAGGCGATAAGCAAGCGCGCAAGCCGAAATGGTGGCGCAGGCCTCGACGGGTTGCTGATCGAAGCGGGCTTTTTCTTCTCCGGCAACGAAAAATCCCCGGGAGCCAATCGGCACGAAGACTGCATCATCGCCGCGATGTTGTTCGGCAACAAGCCATTGCAGTGAATCGCATCCAGCTTGCATCATCTGCTCATTGCCGCTGTTCCATCCCGCGATCAGCAGAGCTTGCGGCAACCTGGAGTTGGAGTAAGAAAGACTCTTCTCAAACCACCGCCAATTGTCTGAACGAGTCCGCTCATAAATACTCAACAACCGATTGGCGAGAGCATTGCGTGCGCCTTGAATGGACCTGTCGCCGGGGAACCAGTCCAGGTAAGCCTGCATGCCCAGGATTGAGAATGCCCAGGCGCGTGGGCTTGTGAACGTCAACGCTGCCGGCGCGGCGGCCTCAAATAATCTGCCGGCAGCACCTCTTAGTCCAGCATCTTGTGAGTTTCCGAGCACGGTTCCTAAAGCCCACAAGGCGCGCCCGTGGCTATCTTCAGAACCAACCTTCTCCAGCCATTTGCGGTTGTAGTCGAGAAAGTTTCTAAACCTGCCGTTCTCTTGATTGAAAGCGAGCCACAAGAAAGCCAGATAGCGGTGCGACAACTTTGCATGCTCGCGGCTACTCGATAAAGGTGAGTTTTCAGCGAGAGTGGTGACAATCAGCGCGCGTGCGTTGTCATCCGTTGTGTAGCCCTCATGATAGTTCGGCAACGAGAAGATAGCGTGCTGCAACATACCGGTATCGTCCGTCAGGTTGGCCAAATGGGAGGTGTTCAGTCGAGGCAATCTGTCGCTTGCTTTTTCGGTGAGTAGGTCCTGAAAAGCAGGCCGTGGGCGCAGCATCCTGTCAACACGCGCATGCTGGAAGCTTTCCATGTAGGCTAGTGCGGTCTTTTCCCACGTGGTGCCACGCGAGTAAAGATAAGCGCGCTTCCGCATTGAATGCCGCTCGGCATCGTTGTCTAACAACTGGATCGTTGCGTCTGCGATGGATTCAGGGTCATCAAACGGAACGATCATGCCACGCTTGTCAGCCAAAATTTCCTTGGCATGCCAATAGGGAGTAGAGATGATTGCTTTTCCGGCTCCGAGGGCGATGGCAAGTGTACCGGAGACTATCTGGGCTTCATGGCGATAGGGTGTGATGTAGATGTCTGCTGCACCAACGTGCTCAATCAACTCTTCGGAACTCACAAAACGGTTGTTGAAGATCACCTTCGACGAAACGCCAAGCTCGCTTGCCAGCGCCTCAAGCGATTCCCGATATCTCTCGCCTTCCGAGCGCCTGACATGCGGATGCGTTGCGCCCGAGACGATGTACACCACGTCATTATGCTGCTCCAGAATCTTTGGCAGGGCGCGGATGACATTCTCGATTCCTTTATTTGGCGACAGCAAACCAAAGGTGAGAAGCACGGACTTCCCCTGCGTGCCAAACGAATCCTTGAAATAGTTCGGGTCCGTGAATGGAAGGTCAGGCACTCCGTGTGGGATGAGATCGATCTTGGCGGCCGGCACGTTGTAGACATCGCGCAAGAGAGAGGCGGCCAGCTCGCTCATCACAATCAACCGGTCCGAGAGGTGAGCAATCTCATCAAGGACCGCGCGTTGCCAGGAGTCAGGCTCGCGCAACACAGTGTGAAGCGTGGCGACCAGAGGCATTTTCAATTTGCGCAACAGGAGCAGGATGTGGCTGCCGGCCGGACCGCCGAAGATGCCATACTCATGCTGCAGGCAGACGAGGTCGTTCCCATTGAAGTTGAGGAACTCGGCAGCACGCTCGTACGAGGCCTCGTCCTCCTGGGCAAGCTCCAGCCGCACCCGTTCCGGGTAATCATAGACCGTTTCCGGATCGTTGACCGGAATCGCAAAGATCTGCGCGTTTCTAAACTCGGCTGCAATCGCGGTACATAGGTCTGTGGTGAAGGTTGCAATGCCGCATTGCCTGGGCAGATAGTTTCCGATGAATGCGATGCGGGTTGGCAGAGGCAGCGAAGGAGCTTTCGATTCTTCCTGATTCGGGCTTTGCATCGGTAACAATATTGACTCGGCTTCGAGGGACAGCTTACGTGAGTTCGGCATATCGCCTGCTTTCGAGTCTGTTGTGCGTCGATCGATTCCTATTGCAGCTTACTGCTGTTTGCCAGAGTTGGCCCTTGAAGATAAAGCGCTCGTGCGAATGCGATGACGGACACGCCATAGATCAGTTCAAAGCAACTCATCCAGAGCGAAATCAAGCGTGGCGGCTCCGCTTGATGGGTCAGAAAGAGAGCTCCCACACTGATGGCAATCAAGGCGGAAATACTCCGCAGCCACTTATATGAGATGCAGCTTGAGTGCGAGGCACGCCTTTAATAAAGGCCGGCAGGCTGGCGAACAAAACCGCAAAGCCCTCCCCTGATGCCGGAGGCCCACCAGAAAGTGGCGATGTGGCCCGTCGGATCTGGAGAGGGTTTGCCGATCGTTGCCAATGCGCCTTCTATGAACTAGCGCGGATGACTGCTTCCACGCTGAACGCCGGCGCTGTGCTCGCGGCCGGCATCATGGTTTGCCTGTCCGACGTTACCCCGCCCATCACGAGCTTCATTTCCCTGGAAATGATTGAATGGTCGCGCGCCGCGCGCCGGCGTTGGACCGTTGTAGCCATTGCGAGGATCGTAGCGATTGTCGACGTGGCCGTAGAAGCCGGAACGGCCGTGGTACCAGGGACCAGCTCCAATGAACAGTCCGCCGTTGAACCAATCCGGTCCATAGTAGCCGTAGGGAGAGCAGTTGTATGGCGCATAGTCGTAGTAGCCATAGGGGCATGCAGGCGCGATTCCTATGCCGACCGAGATCTGGGCAGGTGCAGCGGCGGTTCCGACAAAAAGCATGGCGCTCATTGCGGCAAAAATAAGAGTCTTCATAGCAACAGGGTTACACTTATGCCCTCAAAATGCTGAGTCGAATTGCTCACATCGGCGTTGCCAAAGATGGGTCGATCGCCATTAGAAGGACACTTGTTGCGGAACGGCTCCCACCTCAGCGTCGTTCATGTGAAGGCTGCGTGCCTTCACGTCCCACACAATGCGCAACCATCGCAGGACGACAATCGAATACCAATTGATATCGAACTCGTACCAGGCCAGGCCGTGACGGGATGATTGTGGGTGAGCGTGATGGTTATTGTGCCAGCCCTCGCCGAAAGTCAGCAGGGCCACCCAGAAGCTATTCTTTGAGGTATCGGCGGTGAGAAACCTGCGCGATCCCCACATGTGCGTAGCTGAGTTCACGAGCCAGGTGGAGTGGAGTCCTATGACCGTCCGAAAGAAAATGCCCCACAAGAGAAACTTCCATCCACCCACTGCAAAAAGCACCACACCCAAAACGGTGATTGGCACCCAATGCCAGCGGCTGATCCAAACGTGGAACCTGTCTTTGCGAAGCTCCGGTACATAAGGCAATAGGTTTGCAGAATCGTCATGCGCAGTGCGGCCGGTCAGCAGCCAACCAACGTGGGACCAGAAACCGCCTTCACGCGGAGAGTGCGGATCGCCGTCTTTGTCCGTGTTCTGATGATGCTGGCGATGGGTTGCAACCCAGAAGATGGGGCCACCTTCAAGGGTAAGCGTAGCGCATACAGTCAAGAAATATTCCACCCACTTCGGTGTCTTGTAACCGCGATGCGTTAGAAGCCGATGATAACCGACGCCTATGCCCAGTCCCCCGGCGATCCACCATAATGCCATCGCGACCAGGAAGGCTTTCCAACTGAAGAAAAAGAGCGCAACGACTGCCCCGATGTGAAAGGCAAGCATGATGAGGGTGGTGACCCAAACAACAGGTTGCGTAAACGTTCTGTCGCGCGTGAGGGTTTGCGTATCGATTCTCCCACTTCTATTAGATGGGAATCGATTCGAGACGCGCTTCGTCGCTGCGTAATACTTCTGTAAGGTGAGTGGTGAGATTCTCACCCAATACACTACGGAGTTTGTGAAGAGGGTTGATGCTGCCGTCGCGGAACCAGCGACAAATCGACACTTGTAATGTAGACCACGAGAGCGATGGAGATACAAAACACGCCAACCCAGAAGCGCCAATCCTTATGCGCACGTTTCCAATAAGGAACGTAATCGTCTGGATCTCTGGGCGGATGCGGCCCTTCCTGTGGGTGGTGATGATGTTTACTCTCACTCATGTTCGCAAGACCAATGGCTTCTGTGCTGTTCAAAGACTACTGCATTCATCTTGCACGGCATAAATGGTTTTCCTCTCTGACTATCTCTTGTACTTGCCAGGGATCTGAGCCGTTTTGCTCAGCTTTGTTTGTCCTCTTCAAGTAGCTTGTTGCCTAAAGTCTCAAACTTCTGGGCGAGGGTAAGGTGCGGAGACATCATGAAAACTTCTTTCGCGCAACGCCTTCAATCCTGGTCACTGATCGTCATGATGGTCTTCGCACTTCAGCCGACTGCACAAGCAGCTCCGGCATCTGTCCGCTATATGCAAGGGGCCTTCCATGGGTTTCTCGAACTGTATTCGGAAGATGGCAGCGTGGTAGCTTCGGGTGACAGCACCCAAATCGTCCATGGCGATCGGGTCACCTCGCGAACGCTCTTCAGGTTTAAAGATGGCTCCGTTGACGAAGAAATCACAGTCTTCTCGCAGCACCGCACCTTCCAACTGATCACTTACCACCATATTCAGAAAGGACCCTTCTTTCCTCATCCGATGGAAATGACGATTGATGTCCATAGCGGTCAGGTCACTGTCCTGACGACAGGAAAAGATGGGAAGGAGGATGTGGACACCGAACATATGAACCTGCCGCTTGACCTGGCGAACGGGATGGTTCCGCTGGTGATTGGGAACATGCGTCCCGAATTTCCAGGGACAACGGCTTCCATGGTCGTGGCCACGCCCAAACCACGGTTGGTGAAGCTGGACATCTCTCCAGCCGGCGAAGAGAACACTTTTGTGGCCGGCTCTTCTCAAAAAGCGATGCACTATGAGATCAAGATCGAACTGGGTGGAGTCGCCGGCGTGGTTGCGCCACTCATCGGTAGGGCGCCACCGAATATTCAGGTTTGGGTCATTCGCGGAGAGGCTCCGACCTTCGCCAAAGAACATGGCCCACTGTACGCGGAGGGCCCGATGATGACGATCCAACTGGCCAGCCCCGTTTGGTCGGGTTCCCCAAAGTCCGGTTATTAGAAAAGCTCTCACTTCATGCTCATCACAACTCCGATTAGGTAGTGGGAAGCGCGCTTGTATTGGTCGGATTGCCCAGCGCCCATTGCAGACCCGTCAAAGGCCTTCGGCGTACAATCGATCTGGCAGTGTGTATATGAAATATAGATTGTGCCCCGCTTCAAAGAGAGTCGCAGTGCAGTTTCCTATGTTGCGCCTTCAAGCGAACACACAACTAGCGCCCCGAAGGCTCTGTTTCGCAGCCTCTTCCGCATTGCTGCTTTCATGGCTGCTTTTTCCAGCGGCGCAGGCAGAAGCCATGCAACCCGTTTGTCCCGCCGGAGGCAGCCCTTCCACCTCGTCGATTGCCATTCGCGGCGGGATTCCAAATTCAGACCGAGCCGCGGAATGCATTCGTCCGGCCGATTTGTCCGCGGTCAAAGAGAGTTCTCCCGCGGTCGCACCGCAGCTCATTGTGATCGGTTTTATGGGTGGCCGGGTCAAGGGCGGCAATCTCATACACAGAGAAGCGCAGTTGGCCAAGGAACTACAAGAGGACCATCCACTCGGAGTGTATGCCGCGGTCTTCGCCAACCATGATGCGCAAGACGCTCTCAAGGCTGTTCTGCATCTTCTGGACCGGAATAAGGATGGCAGCCTGAGTGCCGACGAAAAGAACTCAGCCCGTATCGTGATCTACGGGCATAGCTGGGGAGCATCGGAGACAGTTGCTTTCGCCAGGCAACTCAACGCGCTAGGCATTCCCGTGTTGCTGACCATTCAGGTCGATAGCGTTCAGAAACTGAACGAGGACGATACGAATATTCCGCCCAATGTACACGAGGCGATCAACTTCTATCAGATCGAGGGACTGCTCCACGGCCGTCCTCGGATTGAAGCCATGGACCCAAAGAAGACGACCATTATTGGAAACTTCGAGTCGTCCTACAAGAACAACCCGGTATTGTGCGCGAACTATCCGTGGATAGCCCGGGTTTTTATGAAATCGCATATTGAAATCGAGAACGATCCCTCCGTTTGGGGAAAGATCGCAACGCTCATTCAAGCCAAACTCGACTGAGACAGCCGAGATTGTCTTAGTCCACAGGCAAGCCTGAGCTGGCCGGTTGGCATCCAACCAAAGATGATCGACATCGCGCGAAGTGGCAGAACTTGCCCCAAACCGCTTTTCCAAATTGCAGTTTCTCTACTCTGTCTCTTTGTGGCAGAAAGCTATGGGCACGCGTCCGTCGCGTTGCTGATGGAAGAGCCCTACGGCAGGTTCGGGGCGATGAATCCAACCGGCCATGCCGCGATCTATCTGAATCACATTTGCGCGGATTCGCCCATAGTTCTTCGTCCCTGTCATGACGGTGAGTATGGTGTCGTCATCAGCCGCTATCACAAGATCGACGGCTATGATTGGCTCGCCGTCCCGCTGACCGCGTATCTCTATGCGGTCGATACTCCTGCCGACATTCCTGAAACGGTCGACAAGGATCAAGTCTGGGCATTACGCAATGCCTATCGCCAGCAGCATTTGCTGGATCTCGCCCCGGACGATAAAGAGGGTGACGCCCCAAAAGGTGAATGGACCGAATTGGTCGGATCGTCATATGACCGCGTCATTCATGGATTCCAGGTAGATAGCACCGCGGAACAGGATCAGCGCTTCATTGCCATCTTCAACGACCGCAAGAACGTCGGTCACTTCAATCTGCTCTTCCACAACTGCGCGGACTTCTCTCGCGTCGTGCTCAATATCTATATGCCGCACTCTATCCACCGCGCTTTCATCGCCGATGTGGGTCTGATGACACCCAAGCAGGTCGCCCGCTCTCTGGTGAAGTATGGCAAGAAATATCCCGAAGTCGGCATGATTGCATTTGTCATCCCGCAGGTGCCCGGCAGCGTACCCCGCAGCCATCCCGTCGATGGCGTAGCCGAGTCTCTGCTAAAGAGCAAAAAGTACTTGATCCCCTTGACTGTGCTCGCTCCCGAGGTGACTGGCGGAGTCGTAGTTGCCTATCTGGTCGATGGTCGCCTGAAGCTGCCCAAAGAGGCGACTGTCTTTAACATCGGCGACCAAGAGAATAGCGGCCAGACGAGTACCGGACCGATGGAACCACTGGCAACCGCGCCATCTCAGGAGCCGGTTCCCACTCCCCCTGAACCCGCAAGCCACAGTGGTCCCCCAACGACACCTCAACTCTGACAAGGGTTGGTGGGCCCACCAGGACTTGAACCTGGAACCAACGGATTATGAGTCCGCTGCTCTAACCATTGAGCTATAGGCCCTTATTTTTCTCGACGATCATCTTCACAGAATTGTAGGCGCGCATGCCTCAAACCAGAAACGCCGCCAACTTTAACCGCCGCCTCACGGTAGTGTAGGTATGCTCACGCCCAGCACGCCGGCCATCGCCTTCACCACTAGTTCATGGTCCGTTCGCTGGTCCAGCCCGCTCGAGACCACACTGCCCACCAGGCCAGTACCCTCCAGCAATATGGGGACGCCTCCGCCGTGCATCGCATACTCCGCCAGAGTCAATCCATGGCGCTCTTCAATCGTCTTGCCTTCCAGTTGGAGCTGTAGTCCGACCGCATAGGAGCTTCGCCCGAAGCGCATCACTACATTGCGTTTACGGCGGATCCAGTCGACCTGCCCCGGCGCCGCGCCTGCGGTCGAGCAGGCAAAGAGCGTTCGTCCGGCAATCTGGATTTCGAAGGTCATGCCGGCCTTGCGGGCCAGTGCTTCGGCTCGCAGGGCGCTGCCCACGGCCCAGGCGGTATCGGCGCTGAAGCTGGCAAAGTGTAGCAGGCGTTCCTGCTCGGCGATAAGGCGAAGGTCTTCATCCAGGGTCGGCATGGGGTCTCCGCTGTTTATCTTACCTGTCTCTTCGCGGCAGGATTGCCTTCCGCCACGCGTTGGCGCACCCCTATTCACGCGCATGAATAGGGGTGGATTGCCGGTGCAATGGGGGATATTGGTACAACTTTGGGCCAATATACGTCCGTTTTGGTACTCTTGTAGCGTTGAGGACAGTCCGAGATCACGCTTGACGGACGGTACCATGAGGAGATTCACGGGACCGATTATGCCACTGCGCTCGAAGCTGCAAATCTCGATCACCATCCTGCTTGGCGTAGCTTCTACTGCCATCGCCGCCCACTTTTCAAGTGGGCGTTGGATGGAGTTTTCGCTGCTTCTTGTCGTCGCTCTGCTCAGCTCCGGCTTCAAAGTGGCGCTGCCGCGCGGCGATGGCAGCATGTCCCTGAACTTCCCCTTCATTCTTTATGCGATCATCTGCCTTTCGCCCCTTCAGGTGCTGTTGCTGGCGGCGCTCTCGACAGCGGCACAATGCCGCGTCCGCGTGGTGAAGATCTTTACCGCCGTTCAGATCGTCTTCAATATTGCGAACACTGTTCTGGCCTCGGCGACCGCTTATGTCACTTACGGTTTTCTGTTGCGCCACGGCTTCGCGCTCCTGCCCGCACTGGCCATCGCATCGTTCTCTTATTTCTTTATCAGCACAGTCTCGGTGGCTGCGATCATCGCGTCTTCGAGCGGTGAGGACACCTTCAAGCTGTGGAAGGCCGAATTTGTCTGGTACCTCCCGTTCTATTTTGTCGGCGCGGTTCTGGCGGCAATCGCCTTCTGGCTCGGCCAGCGCTTTGGATGGTCCACCGCTCTGCTGATTATTCCCATGATCTATACCTGCTACCGCGCCTACTCTGGTCAGGTCGAGCGACTCAAGGAGCGCCAGCGGCACCTGGAAGAAACACAGGCCCTGCACCTCCGCACCATCGAAGGCCTGGCCATGGCCATTGAAGCCAAGGACCAGAACACCCACGACCATCTCTTCCGTGTGCGTACCTACGTCGAAGAAGTGGCCCGCACCATGCGCCTCAGCGACCAAGAGATGAAAGCGCTGCATACCGCGGCCTTCCTGCATGACATCGGCAAGATCGCTGTCCCCGAATACATCATCAACAAGCCCGGCAAGCTTACTCCTGAAGAGTTCGAGAAGATGAATATCCACCCCATCGTAGGCGCGGACATCCTCGAGCGTGTCCGCTTCCCCTATCCCGTGGTACCCATCGTGCGTTCCCACCATGAGTGGTGGAACGGCGGCGGCTACCCTGACGGCCTCAAGGGAGAAGAGATCCCCATCGGCGCGCGTGTGCTCGCCGTAGTCGATTGCTTTGACGCGCTCGTCTCAGACCGCCCTTACCGTAAAGCTATGTCCGCCGATGATGCGATGGCCCTCCTTAAGAACATGTCCGGCACGCAGTTCGATCCCGCCGTTGTGGGCGTGTTGGACAGCATCTACCGGGATCTCGAGAAGAAGGCCCAGGAGCTGAAACTGCCGGGATTTTCTCGGCTCAATATACAGGTCGCGGTGGGCCGTGGCGTGGCCCCGGGAAACGGCTTTGAAGAAAAGCGGCCAAGCCCGAGCTGGACGCAGGTAGCAGCTCGGAAGGAAGAGCAACTGCTCGTCTCCTTCGACCAGCTCGAAGCCGCCCAGCAGGAAGCGCAGGCCTTTTTTGAGTTGAGCCAGTCACTGGGCAAAACGCTCCGCCTGAATGAAATTGTTGCCGTCATGACCTCCCGCCTGCGCAATCTTGTTCCTTACGACGCTTGCGCCCTCTACATCCGGCAGGGCGAGTCGCTCGTCGCGCAGTATCTTGAAGGCGAAGGCGTCAAGCCGTTCAATTATGATCCGATCCCGGAAGGGCAGGGCATCTCCGGCTGGGTGGCCCAGAATAGCAAGGCAATCCTCAACGGCAACGCCACCGTCGAGCCAAACTTTGAAAACAGGTTCGGGAAGGGTAGTGGCCTGCGATCGGCGCTTTCTGTGCCTCTGTTCGATATCCAGAAGCAGGTCTTCGCCGTGCTCACGCTTTATTCCAGCACACTCGATTCCTTCCAGCATGACCACCTCCGCATCCTGCAGGCCATGGAGCCCAAGCTCTCACTCTCCTTGCAGAACGCGCTGCATGCGCAGTATGCGGAAAGCTGCTCGGCAGCGGGCGTCCGTAGCGCGGACCAGGAGCAGCTTCTTCAAATGGAAGCAGCACGCATATGAAGCGCCTCGCCGGCGCTGTGCTTCGCCTGCTGCGAGTGGCGAGCCTGGTGCTGCTGGCGGTGCTTGGCACCATGGCGCTGCTTCGCTTTGCCCCCGGATATTTCAGTGACAGCCGCGAGTTGGACGCCCAACACGCTTCCATCGTCCGTGAACAGCTTCAGTCCCAGCAGCAGCGCGAAGGTTCTTTCGCTTCGACGGCAACCGCGCAACTGCGCAGTTGGATGCATGGCGACCTCGGTCGCTCCCGCCAGTTTGACGCGCCCGTCTCCTCTCTGCTCCGTGACCGCATCCATACCACCACGCGCCTGCTTGCGGGCGGCATCCTTGCCGGATGGCTGATCGCTCTCCTCTTCGCGCTTCCTCTCAGCCTGCGCCGCGGCTCTTCCGGCGAAATCATGATTGCTCTGCCAGTTGCTTTGCTGTTGGCGGTTCCTGCAGGCGCCATGGCTACTGCCTGCCTCCTCGCCAATTGCGGTGGCCCCATGCTGGTGCTTGCCGCCGTGATCGCCGTTCGCGACTTCAAAATGGTCTACAGCCTTCTGCGCCAGATTAGCGCCGCTCCACAGCTCTTGTATGCCCGCGCGCAAGGCTTCACAACCGCGCGCATCATCCGCGCGCATCTGCTGCCCTCGCTGCCCGGCGAATTGCTCGCCCTCGCCATGACTTCATTCGTCCTCGCGCTTAGCGCCATCGTCCCCATCGAAGTCGTCTTTGACGTCCCCGGCCTCGGCCAGCTTGCCTGGAACGCCGCCATGAATCGCGACCTCCCCGTGCTGCTTGCCGTCACGCTTCTGCTCGCCGTAAGTATCGGTGTGGCCGCGATCTTTGCGGATTCGGCCGATTCACGCACCGAAAGGGAACCGGCATGCGCCTGATCGCTGCCTCGATCCTGCTCCTCCTCACGCTCACCGCGAGCGTCGTGATGCTGGGCGTGCCCTACCATTACGCCCAGCAGGATCGCGACAATATCAACGCCGGCGCCACCCATCAACACTGGACCGGTACCGACGATCTTGGCCGCGACCGCACCGTTCGCCTCGCAGGAGCGCTTCTGCTCGGCCTCATCGGCGCTGCCGCCGCCTCCGCTCTCGCCGGCAGCCTCGCTGTCAGCGCCGGCATGGGAGCCGCCTTCGCTCCCGTCTGGCTTGGCCGCATCATCCTCTATCTCAGTGACGTCGCTCTTACGCTGCCCTGGCTCTTCCTCCTGATGATGGTCCGCTCCGCTCTTCCGCTCAATCTCGCGCCCATCCATTCGGCAACTCTGACATTTCTTCTCCTCGGCCTGCTCGGATGGCCGGCCTTCGTGCGCGCCAACCACGCTCGCGCTCGCACCCTCCGCACCGCCGGATGGCTGGTCCACGGCCGCGCCGCCGGCCTTCACCCCTTGCAGCTCGCGCGCCAGCTGTTGCCGCATTTGGCACCGCTTCTGCTAACGCAATTTCTTATCTACATTCCGGTCTGTATCGTTGCGGAAGCGAACCTCGGCACGATGGGCCTCGGTATCAGCGAGCCGCTGCCCTCATGGGGTTCCATGCTGCTGGCGCTACAGAACTCCGCGCTCTCCGCCAACACGCATTGGATCTATCTGCCCATCGCTCTGCTGGTCTTCGTTCTCCTGCTGCTGGAGATGCTCTTGGTAGAGGTGAAGTCTTGAATGCCGGGAAAATAACCCTCGCCAGAAAAATCTTCTTCCTCGTCCTTGGCGCTCTTCTTGCGTTGTTGCTTCTGCCCGCTCCTGTCGTTGCACAGGAAATCGCCTGGTCCCTCAAGTACGATCCCCGCACTTTCGACCCCGCGCTCGTCGATGACCAGGCCTCGGAGATGGTGCGCTTCCTCACCGGCGGTGTCCTTCTGCGCCTCAATCGCGTCACCCAGCAAGTCGAGCCTTCGCTCGCCTCCAGCTGGACCATCAGTCCTGACGGCAAGCTCATCACCTTCCACCTCCGCGACCACCTGCGCTTTTCGGATGGCTCCGCGCTCACCTCCGCCGACGTCGTATCGACGTTGAAGCGCGTGCTCGATCCCGCCACGCAGGCGCCCGTCGCTGAAGAATTTATCGATGCGAAATCTGTCACCGTCGATGCACCGGATACGCTCACCGTGCGTGTGCATCTGCCACAGCGTGTAGTCGGCATCGGTAAAGTCTTCGACGAGATCGCCATCGAGCCCGCCAACCATCCCAGCCAGGGCCGCATAACCGCCGGCTCCTTCTTCGTTGCGGACTACAAGCGCGGCGAGTCCGTTCTTCTCCAACACAATCCTTATTACTGGCGTCGCGACGTAAACGGCTCGCAGCTTCCGTATCTCGCTACCGTCAAGCTCGGCATTCTCACCAACCGCGATCAGGATGAGCTCCGCTTTGTGCGTGGGCAATATCAGCTCATTGAATCCGTCCCCGCCGAAAACTTTAGCGTGCTCGCGCAGAAAGCTCCCCACGCCGTGCACGATCTCGGCCCATCGCTCAACACGGAGCAGATGTGGTTCAACCAGTCGCCTGTCGCGCCGATCCCCGCGTTTGAGAGGGCCTGGTTCACCAGCCGCGCCTTTCGCAACGCCATCTCGCTCGCCATCCGCCGTTCCGATCTCGCTCGCATCGCTTACGACGGCCATGCCACTCCCGCCAACGGCTTCGTCTCGCCCGCCAACAAGATTTGGTACAACCAGTCGCTTCCTCCGGTGCATGAAGACACCAACGCTGCCCTGGCATTGCTCATCAAAGAAGGCTTCCATAAAAATGGTGCGACCCTCATCGACCGCGATGGTCATCCGGTCACCTTCTCTCTGCTCACCAACGCCGGAAACCACGCCCGCGAAAAAATGGCTTCGCTGGTTCAGCAGGACCTCGCCGCAATCGGCATCACCGTCAATGTCGTCATGCTCGATTTTCCCGCGCTCATCGAGCGCCTGATGCACACGCAGAATTACGAAGCCGCTCTGCTCGGTCTCTCCAATGTCGAGCCCGATCCCAGTTCGATGATGAATGTCTGGCTCAGCTCTTCGCCCAACCATCAGTGGAACCCGTCCGAGAAAACTCCCGCTACTCCGTGGGAAGCCGAGATCGATCGCCTGATGAACGCGCAGTCCGCCGCCGCCAGCGACGCCGAGCGCAAGCGTTCCGTCGATCGCGTGCAGCAGATAATTTCTGAAGAGCAGCCCTTCATCTATCTCGTCTACCCCAACGCGCTCTATGCAGTCTCTCCGTCGCTCTCAAACGTGCAGTTCTCCGTGCTGCAACCCGGCATCGTCTCCAACATCGATTTCATCAAGGCCGGTGCGAAATGAGTCAAGCGTTGCTCAACGTTCATCTCAGCGCTGGCTACGGCAAAACAATTGTGCTCGATGACATCACCCTCGAGCTCTGGCCCGGCGAGTGTCTCGGTATCGTCGGCACCAGCGGCGCCGGTAAAAGCACGCTGATGCTCGCGCTGCTCGGCCTGCTCCCCTGGCGCGGCGGTTGGGCGCGCGGAGAAGTCAGCATGAACGGCCGGGATATTCTCTCTATGAAGGAGCGCGAAGCCCGCCGTCTGCGCGGCAAGGAAATCGCTCTCGTCCCCCAAAGCCCCATGAGCGCGCTCAACCCCGCCGTAAGCCTGCGCTCACAATTTCGAGATGCATGGCTCGCGCATGAATCCTCGCTTGCCCACTTCGAGCCGCGTCTGCGCTCGCTGCTGCTCCGCGTGCAGCTTCCTGCTGATGATGTCTTCCTCAACCGCAAGCCCGGTGAGATCAGCGTCGGTCAGGCCCAGCGTGTCACGCTCGCCATGGCGCTGCTGCATCGCCCCGCTCTGCTCATTGCGGACGAGCCCACCAGCGCGCTCGACCCCGTCACCCAGGCGGAGATCATCCAGCTCCTGCGCGGCATTCAGCGCGAAGAAGGCGTGGCGCTGCTCTACATCTCGCACGATCTCGTCTCCGTGCTACAGCTCTGCGATTGCGTAAGCGTCCTCGACCACGGCCGCATCGTCACCCGCACACCGGTGGACGCCCTCGCCGATCCCGCCGTGCATCCCGCGCTCAAATCTCTGCTCGCTACGCTGCCCGTCCCCGTCGCCACTCTGCTCGAGCATGTTCGCTCCGCGCAGAGCGCCGACGCTGACCGCGTTGCGCACCTAACACCTAACACCTAACACCTAACACCTAACACCTAACACCTAACACCTAACACCTATCTGGCCGGACGTCTTTGCTCCGGTCCCGGCACCACTGCCTGGCTGCATTGGCCCGCTGCATTGCACGCGCGCACGCCAAAGAACACATTGTCTTTGCTCACAGGCAGGGTCGCTGACCCGCTGGCTGCCGTGTAGCCGTATTTCGCCGCGTCCGTTGAGTACTGCCAGTCTGTCGCCGCCATCTCGCGCCACACAATCTCATAGTGAACAGCCCCGCTCGCAGCTGTTGGCGGCTCCCACTTCAGGGTCGAGTTGTTGTCCAGGTTCGTCGTCACGATGTGCACATTCTGCGGAATCCCCGGAGCATCCGCCAACGTTGCCAGCGTCGCCATATTCAGCCGCGCCACCTGCGCAATGTAGTTGAAGTCGTCGAACTTCAGCAGGTCGCCGTATTCAATCCCGTTCTCTGTGCGCACGTCCTGGTGCTGATGGTTGAAGTTCTCGCGCCACTCCGTAAATCGCACCGCCGCAAATCCCTCGTTGCTGAACGAGCTGTGGTCGCCGCCGCGCAGATAGCGGTCCAGCCGCAGCTCCATCACCGATAGCAACGGCTTCATCTGCCCCGGTTTCACCGCAGCCGCGGACTTCGCAAAGTACGTCCGGTCAACATCCAGCACCTCGCGCGCCAGCTCTCGCGACGCCGAATCGTTATCCAGCCCCAGTGCAAGCAGCGCTGCAATCTCCGCCGCCGGTGCGCTGGGCAGGATCCCCTGCGAGAACACCCGCACCCGTGTCTTGCTCTGCAGAGTGTCTCCCGGAGTCGTGTCTCCGCCAACGATGTCGTTGTTCAGGACGCCTTCCAGTTGCCAGCCTTCTTTCTTCGCAAGCTGTGCCAGGTGCCGGCTGCCGTTCAGCCCCTCCTCTTCGCCGGCCACGCACACAAACACCAGCGTCGCCGGAAACTTGTACTTGCTCAGCACCCGTGCCGCTTCCATGCTCACCGCTGATCCGCTCGAATCGTCGTTGGCGCCCGGCGCAAACTTGTGCGTGTTCATCACGTCTGTCACGCGCGTGTCGTAGTGGCCGGTCACCAGGTACATTCTCTTCGCCGCCACCGGATCGCTTCCCCGCAGAATGGCGTATATGTTGCGGATGCGCGTGGGCTTCACGATCCGCGCACGGGCCGCCGCCGGTCCGGTTGGCGGCTGTTCGATAAAGTCGTCTACCTTCATCTCCAGGCAATCTCCACACGCTTCGCTGTAGGCGCCGAATTGCGCTTCGATCCATTTCGAGGCCGCAATGATGTCCATTCCCGGCGGCAGGTCGGTCTCAGTGCTGGAAAGAGTGCTGCGGTTCTGAAAGCTCACCAGCTTCTCGATGTTGGCGCGAATTGTCTCCGCTGAAACCTGTTTCAGCGCCGCATCGATCTGCTTGTCCATTGGCTCGACAGCGAGCGGCTTGCCCGCCCTCTCGAAATCCAGCCCGCCGCGCGCCGTCTGCGTGCTGCCTGTAACTGCAACCAGCGCAAGCATTATTCCGGTTACGACATGCCAGCCGCCTATCTTCGTTTGGGCCATCGCCACAGTCGACTTATCGAGCATCGTCATGAACAAGATTCCTCAAAATGGATTATTGGTTATTCGGAATACAAAATTACGTATAAGCGCCCTATTTTCGATCATATGGTGAGTGCACTTACAACACGATGACAAATAAATTGTTAAACGACAAACAGTTCTTGATAATCTTTCGTCTATTACGCATACATTAACAGACTTCGAATGCGTGGCAGCGCTCAGAAAGCTAGCCTGCCGGCAAATCGAACTCAACCCCTAGGTTTCTTTTGGAGGCTGTCATGAAATGGATGAAGTCGATCTTACTTGCATCGGTGTTCTGCTTCGCTGCCACTGTTGCTTTTGGCCAGTCCGTAGCCAGCTTGAATGGTACAGTGACGGACCCGACCGGCGCTGTTGTTCCCGGCGCGCAAGTCACGGTGCACTCGATGGCCACCGGCCTCGATAACCATCTTGTGACTGACTCCGCCGGAATCTATGTCGCCCCCTCGCTCATCCCCGGCAGTTACTCAGTCTCAGTCACAGCCGCCGGCTTCGGCAAGAGCACCGTCAACAATGTCGCTCTCGATGTCGATTCCAAGATCACGATCAACCTCAAGCTCTCCGTTGCCGGCACCGGCGAAACGGTGCAGGTTGAAAGCTCGACTGTCTCGTTGATTGAAACTACGACAATGACAGTCGGCCAGGTCATTGACGCGAACACCGTTCAGGAGTTGCCGCTCAACGGCCGCCACTTCCTCGATCTCACCGTGCTTACCCCCGGCGGCGTCGTTGCCGATACGGCCGGAAGCCTTACCGCTCCCAGCCGCGGCCTTGGCGCCAACTCCTTTCTCAGCGCCGGCAATCGCGAAGATTCCGTCAACTTCCAGATCAACGGCATCAACCTGAATGACATCAGCCAGAACCAGATCACCTTCCAGCCATCGATCAGCACGACCTCTGAGTTCAAGATCGATAACTCGACCTTCAGCGCGGAATATGGCCGCAGCAGCGGTGAAATTGTCTCCGTGGCGACCCGCTCCGGCGGCAACAAATTCCACGGCGAAGCCTTCGACTACTTCCGCAACGAAGCGCTCGATGCTCGCAACTACTTCAATCGCGGGTTCGCTCCCGCGACCGGCCTTCCTCTTCCCGGCAATACCGGCGACAAGGCGCCGCTCAAGCGCAACAACTTCGGCGGTTCAGTCGGAGGTCCCGTCTGGAAGGGCCACACCTTCTTCTTTTTCAGCTATGAAGCTCTCCGCCAGCACCAAGGCATCCTGCAGAACAGCACAGTGTTCAGTGCGGCGCAACAAGCAGCCTATGCTGCCAATGCCACGAACGATCCTATCGCCGCTTCCGTCGCCGCGCTCATTCCGCTGCCCAACAGCGGTAGCAACTATGTAGCTTTCACCCCCGGTCCGGTGCAGATTGACCAGTACACCGGCGACGTTCTGCACCAGATCAACGCCAACAATTACCTGCACGGCTTCTATGCGTTCCAGAAGGATGTCCGCACCGAGCCTGCGCTGCAGGGCGATACCATCCCCGGCTGGGGCGACCATCGTGCCGCTCACCGCCAGATCGGCACCCTCAGTTACGTTCACACCTTTAGTCCGACTCTCACCAATGAAGCGCGTCTCGGCTTCAACCGCATCGCCATCGCCTTCAATCCGGCCAATCTCACCAGTCCGGCCAGTGTAGGCATCGTTGACGGACTCACCGGCAATATCGGTCTTCCTCAGACAACCATCACCGATCTCAGTCTCACCTTCGGCGGCCCATCGGGCTTCCCGCAGGGCCGTGATACCACAACCGGTGTGCTGGCTGACACCATCACCAAACTATGGGGCAAGCACACAGTCAAGATGGGTGGCGAGTTCCGCCGCTACCTGCTCTACAGCTTCGCCG
>Ga0206804_10004_pt2 | contig 66151 bp, 51 predicted proteins | sample Alteio_BWOrgCont_62_FD_152888 | JGI IMG/M metagenome (GOLD analysis project Ga0206804, IMG submission 152888) | Enriched cells from forest soil in Barre Woods Harvard Forest LTER site, Petersham, Massachusetts, United States -... | ecosystem: Environmental > Terrestrial > Soil > Temperate forest >... | reverse complement strand
CAGAAAATCGAGACGGTGATGTTTGAAGTGCAAAGTCTCGCGGCGCAGGAGGAAGAAGGTTTTCAAAAACGCGAAGCGCTGGCGATTCGCCTGGGTGAACTCGAAGAGCGCGAACGCAGCAGTCAGGAGCAGGTCGCGGTGGTCACGGCGGAACTGGAAAATCTCCGTCTGGAACGCGAAGCCGCCAGCGCGACGTTGACCGAAAATAAGATCGCCCTCGCGTCGGAAGAGCAGTTTGTCTCGTCCTTCCGTCAGCAATGCCACGCGTTGGAGCAGCGCATCCGCGAACTCACGCAAACGGCCGAACGGCGCAAAGAAGAAATTTCGTCTTTCATTGTCCGCAAAGAAGCGGCGGAAACCGAGATGCAAGATTCACGTTCGCAGATCGAGCGTTTGCAGTACGAACGCACGCAGGTCAACGAACAGATGTCGATCCTGGTCGCGCAGAAAAATTCGCAGGAAGCCGAAATTTTTGAACGCGAAGAAAATTTGCGTTCGCAGCGCAGCCGCTTGACGGAACAGCAGAATCTGCGCAGCGGTGCGGAGGTTGAACTCGCCCAGAAAAATATGACGGTGCAGAACCTGCGCGAAAAAGTGCAGGAGAAATATCACCTGAACCTCGAAGATATCCGCAGCGAGTGCATCACGATCACGCACGCCGAAGAAGGTCCGGCGCAGGTCGAAACGCTCACGCCGGAACAGATGGCCGAGAGCGGCGCGGGCACGGATTGGCGCGAAGTTTCCGAACAGGTCGAGCTGTTGCAGAAACGGATTGATGAGATGGGGCCGGTCAATCTGGTCGCCATCGAGGAATACGAAGAGACCGAGCAGCGTCATCAATTTCTTACCACGCAGCACGACGATCTGGTCAATGCCAAAGTGCAATTGCTGGAAGTCATCAACCGCATCAACACGCAGACGAAACAGATGTTCCTCGAGACGTTTGAAAAAATCCGCGACAACTTCCGTTTGTTGTTTGTGGATGTGTTCGGCGGCGGTAAGGCGGATTTGATTCTGTCCGATGATGCGGACGTTTTGGAAAGCGGCATTGAAATCGTCGCGCGTCCGCCCGGCAAACAGTTGCAGAGTATTTCACTGCTTTCCGGCGGTGAACAGACGATGGTCGCCGTGTCGTTGCTGTTCTCGATCTATCAGGTGAAGCCGAGTCCGTTCTGCGTGCTGGACGAATTGGACGCGCCACTGGACGAATCGAACGTCGTTCGCTTCGTGAAAATTCTGCAACGTTTCCTCGCGCATTCGCAGTTCGTGATCATCACGCACAATAAACGCACCATCGGCATGGCGGATGTGCTTTACGGCGTGACGATGCAGGAACACGGCATCAGCAAAATCGTCAGTGTTAAATTTCACAAATCGGATGAGCAGCAGCCGTTGCTGCCGCAAAACGCCGCGCCGGCGATGGCGTGACGTAGCCGCCGACGTGAGGAGGCTCAAAATAATTTACGATTGGCGATATACGATTGACGCGCCGGTTGGAAATTTGAATGACGTTATAGTTTCAACGCTTCTCCCTCACCCTGATCCTCTCCCGCCGGGAGAGGGGACAGCTTGCGCTGCGGATTGGTGATTTGGCTGACTTTTCATTAAATCCGCTGCGGGTTTTTCCCGGGACGTAGGGAGCGTCAAAAGCCCTCTCCCGGCGGGAGAGGGTTGGGTGAGGGAGAACGGCTCTCTCTGCAAAAGTTATTATAAACCATTACTGCATTACTTCGCGGCGAGCGCAGCTTCGATGGCTTTGGTCACTTCAGCCGAATCCGGTTTCACTTTGGAAGCAAAACGGTTGATGATTTTTCCGTCACGACTGATCAGAAACTTGGTGAAATTCCAGCCGATGTCGCCGGGGAAGGGTGAATCTTTGCCCGCCAGCATGACATAAAGCGGCGCACGGTTGTCGCCATTTACTTCCAGTTTATCAAACATCGGAAAAGTGACGTTATATTTGGAAGTACAAAACAGTTTGATGTCCGCGTCGGTGCCGGGTTCCTGGGCATGAAATTGATTGCACGGAAAACCACAGATCACGAGGCCCTGATCTTTGTATTTCTGGTAAGTCGCTTCGAGCGCGGTGTATTGCGGCGTGAATCCGCATTTAGAAGCGACGTTGACGATGAGCAGAACTTTGCCCTGAAACGGTTTCAACGAAGTGGCATTGCCATCAATGTCTTTGAGCGGAAAGTCGTAGATAGAATCCGCCGCAAAAACGTGAGTGGCGGTGGCGATTTGAAATAAAGTGACGGCGGCGAGCAGGATAAATTTTTTCATAAGCCGCACAATGCACCGGCTTCAGCGGGTTGTCAACGTGACGATAGTGGTGCAGGCTTCCCACCTGTGAGTCTCAGTGAAATACCGACATACGGACGGTACGCCGATGCCACGAATTTACCGCATGATCCAGCCGCCGCCGACGACCAGATCGTCCTGATAAAAAACCGCCGCCTGGCCGGGGGTGATCGCGCGTTGCGGCGTGTGCAGTTTTACTTTCGTCTTTCCATTTTCCAGCGGCGTGATGGTCGCCGCGCAGCCGGGATGATTGTAACGGATTTTGGCGGTGACTTCAATTGGCTCCGTCAGTTTATCGAACGGATGCCAGTTGCAGCGGTCGGCAATAAATTCATCGCGATCGAGCGCAGAATCATCGCCGACGACGACGCGATTATTTTCCGCATCCAGTTCCACGACGTAAACCGGCTTCGGCGTGGTGATGCCTAGACCCTTGCGCTGGCCGATGGTGTAGAATGCGATGCCGTCGTGATGGCCGAGAACGTGTCCGTGCAGATCCACGATTTCGCCGCGCGTTTTTTGCACGAGATTGGCGGACTGGAGAAAGCCGCCGTAATTGTTATCCGGCACGAAACAGATTTCCATGCTCTCTTCTTTATCGGCGGTTTTGAGATTGCAATGGCGCGCCACGTCACGCGTGTCGCTTTTGGTTTTTTCACCGAGCGGAAAAATCGTGCGCGCGAGTTGATCTTGTCGCAGCGAGAACAGAAAATAGCTTTGATCCTTCCGCAAATCGCGTCCGCGTTTGAGCAGATGGCGGGAACCGTCCGCGGTTTTTTCCGTGCGCGCAAAATGGCCGGTGGCGATGAATTCCGCGCCGAGTTGATCTGCGCGGTCAATGAGCCGGCCGAATTTCAGATTTTGATTGCACATCACGCACGGATTCGGCGTGCGTCCGGCCTTGTATTCATCGGCAAAATATTGGATGACGTGCTTCTGAAATTCCGCCGCTTCGTCAATAAGATAGTAGGGGATGTCTAATTTATCACAGACGGAGCGCGCGTCGGTGACGGCCTGCGGCCCGCAGCATTTGTCTTCCGCGCGATTCACGCAATCCTGCGGCCAGAGTTTCAGCGTGATGCCGATGACATCAAAGCCCTGTTCCTGCAAAAGCGCCGCCGTCGCCGAGGAATCGACTCCTCCGCTCATCCCACAGACCACGCGTTGACGTTTTGGCGAATTCACAGATAGACAATATACAAGTAAAACGCGGCATGTAAAATGGTTTGCGAATACGTCAAAGAAAATTCCTACGGTATTTTCTCGATAATTAGCAGTTCAACCGGCTCGCGGCTTGGCACAAGCTCAAGGCCGGCTTCAGCAAGTTCACCAGCCAAAACCTGATTTCTATCTTTTGCGCCTGCCCATTGAAATGTAATGTCGTAATTCTCGGACAATGGGGTTTGAACTATAACCGGTTTATCAAAAGCATTCTCCAAAAACTCTGCTTCATAAGAAATCGGACAATGAAGCCAGGTGTGTAGATCGTTGGTTTGTTTGATGTTCAATTTGCCGCCGGGCTTGCTGATATGCCGGGCCAACAGCGTTGGATCTTTAACTTGCAACAACAGCACATCGGTTTCATGCATTTCATGCCGGGCCGTAAGGTCGAATTTCTGATTAATAGCTTCCTGTAAAATTTCCTGTTGATGGTTAGTAAGCGTCAACATGAGGTCATACTGATTCGTCGGAATATTTACCGGCAAAACCATTCTCTGACGGGTCAATGGATTATATGCGAACTCCAGTAAGTCGGCGAAAGCCAGATTATGGGCAATGACTTTTGTGAAATTCGTGCCGTCTTCGGTCTGGCTCATAGCTGTATGGTCGGAATACTGAGCTTGCCGGATGATTAGAACCGGAGGCGTTTTATCCAGATTTTCCAATTTCATTTGCCACAGCGATTCATCAACAGCGACAGCCGTAACGCCTGCCGCGAGAACCATCGTCGCACCGACCAGTACTGATGTTTTTACTTTTGCTAATGTCATAAGTTTCAATGCTCCTTTCACTAAAATTAAAGTTGAACCACTGGCCATCGCGCCTTTGGCAATTGCCACGGCGGACGCAGATTTTGCCAATGCTGCGGGCGCGGCTTGAACGGAATTGGTGGAAATTATTCCGGTGAGAATAACCGTTGTTGAATTGACGCCGCGCTTGCTTAAAATTTTCCGCAACTTTTCCAGCGCGCGGTTTACGCGCATTTTGGCGGCGTCTTCGCTCGCGCCCAGAGCGACGCCGACTTCGGCAAAATTTTTGTTTTCAAAAAAGCGCAGCACGAGGGCGTCGTGATCTTTTTGGCCGAGCTGTTCCATCGCGCCGTCGAGGAGTGGCGCGATTTGCTGCCACGTTTCTGCGTTCGCTTCGCTTGCGGGCGATGAATCTTCTGTTGATTGCATGAAAGCCTCCTGTTCGCGTTGTTGTCGCCGACGTTGGATGGTCAACGCATTGGCGCTGGCGTAACGCGCCGTGCGGCACAACCAGCCGCTCAAAACAGTTTTATCGCCGAGCGAATCTGCTTTGCGCGCAAGAATGATAAAAACCGCCTGCGTGATTTCTTCCGCCAGATGCGGATCGCGCACCTGCCGCAATGCCACGGAATAAACCAGGTTGACGTGGCGCGTGACGAGCGTGGCGAAAGCTTCGTCGGATTTTTTCCGGGCGTAATCGCGCAGCAGGATCAGGTCTTCATTCATGATTTACACAGATATATTTACGCAGATGGCGAAAGGTAACAGTTTATTTTCATAGCGAAGGCACCGGCCGGACCGGTTGTTATTTGCCGGTTTTTTCCCGCCCTGAATGCTGACAGTAACTTTTGGAATCCAACTTCTAGCGAACATTAAAAAATCTAACCAGGTTAATTTTCAGAAATAACGTTGCCTGTTTCCGGAAAAATGGGATGTTGAGCCGGTCGAGAATGAGGGGCAGCAAAACTGATTAAATAGCGTGAGCGAAACGATTCCCATCGAATTGAACCACGGGCATAAAAGAACAGAGGAAGCTTTGCTGGCCAGCGAGCGTCAGTTTGCCAGCGCTTTTGAAAACGCGCCCATCGGCATGGCGCTCGTCGCGCCGGATGGTCGCTGGCTGAAAGTGAATCATTCCATTTGCAAAATGGTCGGCTACACCGTTTCCGAACTGCTGGCGCTGACTTTTCAAGACATCACTTATCCCGCCGATATCGAAAAGGATCTGGATAATGTTCACCGGATGCTGGCCGGAGAGATCGAGGCATACCAGATCGAGAAACGTTACCGGCACAAAGACGGACGCATTGTTCCGGTGTTGTTGAGCGTTTCGCTGGTGAAAGATGAAGCCGGACAGCCAATTCATTTTATTTCTCAGATCCAGGACATCACGGAACGGAAGCAGGCGGAAGCGGCTATAAAATTTTCCGAGGAAAAATTTTCCAAAGCGTTCCGGTTGAGCCCGGATGCGATGTCCATTTCCGATCTGGAAACCGGCTGTTATCTGGAAGTCAACGAGGCCTATGAAAAAATGTTCGGGTTCACGGAAGGAATGGTCATCGGGCGTTCGCCGCTGGAATTGAAAATTTTTCAAAATCCGGAAATTTACGAGCAGATGCAAAAAACTTTGCGGGAGCAGGGTTATCTGCACAACGTGGAAACGCGGATGAACACTTTCGGCGGTGAAGTCCTGACGGTATTGCATAGTCTGGAAACCATTGATCTGGGTGAACGGAAATACATCCTCCGTGTTTCGCGCGACATCACCCGGCAAAGAGAATTAGAAGAACAAGTCCGTCAGTCGCAAAAGATGGATGCCATTGGTCAACTGGCCGGCGGCGTGGCGCACGATTTTAATAATATTCTCGCAGTCATCCAGATGCAGGCTGAATTGTTGAAAGGCAGCGGTAACTTATCCGGCCAGCAGATCGAATTTGCCGATGGGATCTGCGCGGCGACTCATCGTGCGACTTCGCTCATCCGTCAATTACTGGTGTTCAGCCGGAAAGAATCGCTCCGCCAGCAGGATCTGGATCTGAACGAATCGATCAGTCACATCACCAAAATGCTGGAGCGTACACTGGGATCGAGCATCCGGATCCAGTTTAAATTCTCTTTGCAGCCGCTTTTCATCCATGCCGACTCGGGGATGATTGATCAGATATTGATGAATCTGGCGGTCAATTCCCGCGATGCGATGCCCCGGGGCGGGCAACTGAGCATTGAAATTTCCGGCGTGGAATTTGATGAAACGACGGCTAAACAATTGCCGCGCGCGCGGCCGGGAAAATTTGTTTGTCTCGCCGTCAGTGATACCGGCTGCGGTATTCTGCCCGAAAATCTGTCGCGGATTTTTGAGCCATTCTTCACCACGAAAGCAGTCGGCAAAGGTACCGGTCTGGGATTGGCGACAGTTTTCGGTATCGTTCAACAACACAGCGGCTGGATCAATGTCCAGAGCGAACCCGGTCACGGAACAACTTTCCGCATCTATCTTCCACGTCTGGAAAAAACAACTGAACAAAAATCTGAATCGCCGACGACGATGGTTTTTCGCGGCGGCAATGAAACGATTCTGTTCGTCGAAGATGATCCGTTCCTGCGCGTCTCACTGAGCAAGGCCATCAAGCAACTGGGCTATCGTGTGCTGGAAGCCGCCAATGGAACCGAAGCGTTGGAAATCTGGCAAAAGAAGCGCGATGAAATTGATCTCGTGTTGACGGACATGATCATGCCGGGCGGGATCACCGGAAAAGAACTGTGTGAGCGGCTATTGAAAGATGACCCGGAATTAAAGGTGGTTTATGCGAGCGGTTATAGTGCGGAAACCGCCCGCAAAGATTTTCTGCCGGAAGAAAATATTCGTTTTCTGGGCAAACCCTTTGTGACCGTAAAGCTTGCTCAAACGATCCGCGCTGCTTTAGACACGTGAGCTTTCAGACGCTTAAACGGGCGTCGAAAGCGGTGAATTATTTTCAAAAAAGCCCTGGAAATATCCCGGGAAATTTTCCCAGCTAATCCACCGCTGCCAAAAAAATTGGATTCTAATGAATGTTTTCCAACAATTTTTGAAATGATTTATTGCGCATGAATGCGTTTTGAGTAAAAAATGAGGGAACGTAGCCAGATTCGGCGAACCAATGATCAGAAATACAACGCAGACAATGAACGACCGGCAGACACAACCGATGATTTCCGCTCCACCGAAACAGGGGCTTTATGATCCGCAATTCGAACATGACGCTTGCGGACTCGGTTTCGTCGTCAACATGAAGGGTGGAAAATCCCACCAGCTGGTGAGCGACGCGTTGAAAATTTTAGTGAACCTCGATCATCGCGGTGCGGTCGGCGCGGAGCCGAACACCGGCGACGGCGCGGGCATTCTCATTCAGGTGCCGCATGATTTTTTTGTCACGGAAGCCGCGCGACTGGGTTTTAAACTTCCGGCGGTTGGCCAGTACGGCGTCGGCCAGATGTTTCTCCCGCGCAATCCGGCGGAACGCGAAGCGATCAAAAACGAATTCGCCAAAATTATTTCGGACGAAGGCCAGACCGTTCTCGGCTGGCGCGATGTGCCGGTGGATAATTCTTCGCTCGGCAATACCGCCATCGCTGCCGAACCGTTCATGATGCAGGTTTTTGTCGGACGCAACGCGGCGTTGAAAGACGAAGCGGCGTTCGAACGGAAACTGTATGTCATCCGTAAATTGGCGGAACAAAAAATCCGTTACGGCACTGCTTTCGCCGGCGGAAAATTCTTTTACGTTTCCAGTTTGTCGGCGCGCACGCTGACTTACAAAGGCATGTTGATGTCCGAGCAGGTCGAGAAATATTACGACGACTTGCGGAATCCGGCAGTGACCACGGCGCTGGCGCTGGTGCATTCGCGTTTTTCTACGAACACGTTTCCGAGCTGGGACCGCGCGCATCCGAATCGTTGCATCGCGCACAACGGCGAAATCAATACGCTGCGCGGCAATGTGAACTGGATGAAGGCGCGGCAGTCGTTGTTCACGAGCAAAATTTTTGGCGACGACCTTAAAAAAATTCTGCCGGTCATCAACACCGACGGCAGCGACTCGGCGCAATTTGATAATTGCGTAGAATTGCTGACGCTCGCCGGCCGCGATCTGCCGCACGCGATGATGATGATGATTCCCGAGCCGTGGGAAAATCACGAGAGCATGGATCCCGAACGCCGTGCGTTTTACGAATTTCATTCCTGCCTGATGGAACCGTGGGACGGCCCGGCCTCGATGGCGTTCACGGATGGAAAATTTATCGGCGCGTGCCTCGACCGGAATGGCCTGCGCCCGTCGCGTTATTATGTCACGCACGACGACGTTGTCATCATGGCGTCGGAAGCGGGCGTCCTGCCGATCGCGCCGGAACGCGTGAAGATCAAAGGCCGGTTGCAACCCGGCCGTATGTTTCTCGTGAGTCTCGAAGAAGGCCGCATCATCGCAGACGAAGAGCTCAAGAAAAAATACGCCAGCGCGCAGCCTTACGCAAAATGGATCGAAGACAATCACGTCCTGCTGGAAAATCTCCCGCAGCCGCCGCGCACGCACGAGCCGGATCACAAAACCATTCTGCAACGGCAGCAGGCGTTCGGTTACACGTTTGAAGATCTGCGATTCATCGTCGGGCCGATGGGACGCGATGGCGTTCAGCCGCTCGGTTCGATGGGCACGGATACGCCGCTCGCCGTTTTGTCGAACAAACCGCAATTGCTTTACAATTACTTCAAGCAATTGTTCGCGCAGGTCACGAACCCGCCGATCGATCCGATCCGCGAAGAAATTATTACTTCGACCGACAACATGGTCGGCGGCGAAGGTAATCTGCTTGAACCGACGCCGGAAAGCGCGCGGCTCGTGAAGATGCATTATCCGATTCTCACCGATGACGAATTGGAAAAGCTGCAGCACATCAATCGTCCGGGCTTTGCGTGTGTCACGTTGCCGATTTTATTCAAGGCAGCGGATGGTGCAAAAGGTTTGGAAACGGCATTAGAAGAGATGTTTCGCGCGGCGGACAAGGCCGAAGCCGAAGGCGCCAACATCATCATTCTTTCCGATCGCGGCGTCAGCGCGACGCTCGCGCCGATTCCGGCGCTGCTTGCCGTTGCCGGTCTGCATCATCATCTAATCCGTGCCGGCACCCGCACGAAAGTCGGTTTGATCCTCGAATCCGGCGAACCGCGCGAAGTGCATCATTTCTCCGTGTTGATCGGTTACGGTTGCACGGCGATCAATCCGTATCTCGCGTACGAATCGCTCGACGATTTGATCCGCGAAAAATTATTGCCGGACACCGACCACAAAACCGCCATCAAGAAATACGTGAAGGCCGCTGTCAAAGGCGTCGTCAAAACGATGGCAAAGATGGGCATCTCAACGGTGCAAAGCTATCACGGCGCGCAGATTTTTGAAGCGGTCGGGATCAACACCGAAGTCGTGAATAAATATTTCACGTGGACGCCGTCGCGCATTCAAGGCGTTGGCTTGGAAACCATCGCTGGAGAAGCTCTGGCGCGTCACAATCGCGCGTTTCCCAGCGCGGAAGTGAATACGGATCTCGATGCCGGCGGCCAATATCAATGGCGCGACGGCGGCGAATATCATCTGTTCAATCCGCAAACGATCCACAAATTGCAAGCAGCCTGCCGCACGAACAGCCCGAAGATTTACGGCGAATACGCTGAACTGATCAACAATCAGGCGAAGAATCTGTGCACGTTGCGCGGCTTGCTGGATTTCAAATTCGTGGAAACTCCCATTCCGTTGGACGAAGTTGAATCCGTGGAAGACATCGTCAAACGTTTCAAAACGGGCGCGATGAGTTACGGTTCCATTTCCAAGGAAGCACACGAATCACTCGCCATCGCGATGAACCGCATCGGCGGTCGCAGCAACACGGGCGAAGGCGGCGAAGCACCGGAGCGTTATACGTGGACGAACGAACGCGGCGATTCAAAAAATTCCGCGATCAAACAGGTCGCGAGCGGACGTTTCGGCGTCACGAGCCATTACCTCGTCAACGCGAAAGAAATTCAGATCAAGATGTCGCAGGGTGCAAAACCCGGTGAAGGTGGCGAATTGCCCGGCAAAAAAGTATTTCCGGAAATCGCCAAAACACGCGGCACGACGGCCGGTGTCGGTTTGATTTCGCCGCCGCCGCATCATGATATTTATTCCATCGAAGATCTGGCGGAATTGATCCATGATCTGAAAAATTCCAACCGCAACGCGCGCATCAGCGTGAAGCTCGTCGCCGAAGTCGGCGTTGGTACCGTGGCGGCGGGCGTCGCTAAAGCGCACGCGGATGTCGTTCTGATTTCCGGTCACGACGGCGGCACCGGCGCTTCGCCATTGTCGTCCATCAAACACGCGGGTGGACCGTGGGAACTCGGTTTGGCCGAGGCGCACCAGACGCTCGTGTTGAATAATCTGCGCAGCCGTATTTACGTCGAGACCGATGGCCAGTTGAAAACCGGTCGTGATGTCGCGGTTGCCGCGCTGCTCGGCGCGGAAGAATTCGGCTTTGCGACCGCGCCGCTCGTGGTGCTCGGTTGCATCATGATGCGCGTTTGCCATTTGAATACGTGTCCGGTCGGCGTGGCGACGCAAGATCCGCGTTTGCGGAAACGTTTCACCGGCGATCCCGAACACGTAGTGAATTTCATGCGCTTCATCGCGCAGGAACTTCGCGAGCTCATGGCGAAACTCGGTTTCCGCAAGCTTATCGACATGGTCGGTCGCACGGATAAATTGATTGCGTGGAAAGCGATTGAACATTGGAAAGCCAATGGCATCGACATCGCGCCGATTTTGCACCGCCCGAATGTCGGTGCGGACGTCGGACGTTTCCGTCAGCACGAACAGGATCACGGGCTCGACAAATCTTTGGACGTGACGAAGATCTTGGATATTTGCAAACCCGCGATTGAACGCGGCGAAAAAGTGACGGCGGAATTGCCGATCATCAACGTGAACCGCGTCGTCGGCACGATCACCGGCAGCGAAATCACAAAGAAACACGGGCCGGCTGGTTTGCCGGAAGATACCGTGCATCTGAAATTTCACGGCAGCGCGGGTCAAAGTTTTGGCGCGTTCATTCCGAAGGGCATGACGCTGGAACTCGAAGGCGATGCAAACGATTATTTCGGCAAAGGCATGAGCGGCGGCAAGTTGATCGTGTATCCGCCGAAAGGTTCTACGTTTGTCGCGGAGGACAATATCATCATCGGCAACGTCGCGCTTTACGGTGCAACGGCCGGCGAACTGTTCGTCGGCGGCATGGCAGGCGAACGCTTTGCGGTTCGTAATTCCGGCGTAAACGCGGTCGTCGAAGCCGTGGGCGATCACGGTTGCGAATACATGACCGGCGGACGCGTCGTCGTACTCGGCAAAACCGGTCGCAATTTTGCGGCGGGCATGAGTGGCGGCGTAGCATACGTGCTCGATGAAGCGGGCGATTTCAAAAGCCATTGCAACATGGAGCTGGTTGCGCTCGAAAAATTGACCGACGCAGACGAGATCGAAGAAGTCTGGAAATTGATCCAGCGTCATCAGACGTACACCAATAGCGAACGCGCAAAAAAAATTCTCGGCGACTGGAAAAATTTTGTGCCGAAATTTGTCCGCGTGATGCCGCAGGATTACGCGCGCGTGCTGGCCTCACTCAAAAAAGTACAATCACAAGGCTTGAGCGGCGACGACGCCGTCATGGCCGCCTTTGAAGAAAACGTGAAGGGCGGGCATTAAGATGTTGAAAGAAATTGAACGCAAAGACGCCAAGGCGCAGAGTTGCCAAGAGTTTTTGTTTTATGAGATTTCTTTGCGCCTTTGTATCTTAGCGTCTTTGCGTTAAAAATTTTTATCTAAATCAAACAATGGGAAAACCAACTGGATTTTTAGAGTTTCAACGTGAATTGCCTGCCGACCGTGCGCCGCTCGCGCGCGTGGCCGATTGGAAGGAATTTCATCTGCATCTGCCCGAAGCCGACCTGAAAAAACAGGGCGCGCGCTGCATGGATTGCGGCATTCCGTTCTGCCACACCGGCCAGCTCGTCAGCGGTATGGCCAGTGGCTGTCCGATCCACAATCTCATTCCCGAATGGAATGATCTCGTATATCGCGGCCTGTGGAAAGAAGCGCTCGACCGCCTGCACAAGACGAATAATTTTCCGGAATTCACCGGCCGCGTCTGTCCCGCGCCGTGCGAAGGTTCCTGCGTTCTCGGCATGAATAATCCGCCGGTCACGATCAAAAATATCGAGTGCGAAATCATTGATCACGGCTGGGGCAACGGCTGGATTGTGCCCGAAGTGCCGCAAAAGCGTACCGGCAAAACGGTCGCCGTTATCGGTTCCGGTCCGGCCGGCTTGAGCGCTGCGGCGCAATTGAACAAGGCCGGCCACCTCGTCACGGTTTTTGAACGTGCGGATCGTCCCGGCGGTTTGCTGATGTACGGCATTCCGAACATGAAGCTCGACAAAAAAGAAGTCGTGCTGCGCCGTCTGAAAGTGCTCGAAGCCGAAGGTATCAAATTTGTCTGCAACACGGAAATCGGCAAAGATTATCCGACCGAAAAACTGTTGAAAGATTTCGACGCCGTTGTGCTCGCGACCGGCGCGACGAAACCGCGTGATCTGCCGATTGAAGGTCGTCCGTTAAAAGGCATTCATTTCGCGATGGATTTTCTCACCGAAAACACGAAGAGTGTTTTGGACAACCACAAGAATGGTAGTTTCATTGATGCGACCGGCAAAGATGTCGTGGTCATCGGCGGCGGTGACACTGGAACCGATTGTGTCGGCACTTCGATTCGCCACGGCTGCAAATCGCTCGTGCAGGTGGAAATTCTACCAAAGCCGCCGCTCGAACGCGCCAAAGATAACCCGTGGCCCGAATGGCCGAAGACGTACAAACTTGATTACGGTCAGGAAGAAGCTGCGGCGAAATTCGGGGCTGATCCGCGCGTGTATCTGACGACCGCGACGAAATTTGAAGGCGACGCGAACGGCCATGTCAAAGCCGTTCACACCGTGCAAGTCGAATGGACGAAGAACGACAAAGGTCAGTTCATTCCGAAAAATATTCCCGGCACGGAAAAAGTATTGCCCGCGCAACTTGTATTGCTGGCGATGGGTTTTCTCGGGCCGGAACAGCCGCTGCTCGAATCGCTCGGAATCGAACGCGATCCACGATCGAACGCGAAAGCTGATTTCGAGAAATACACGACGAACATCAAAGGCGTCTTTGCCGCCGGCGATTGTCGTCGCGGTCAAAGCCTCGTCGTCTGGGCCTTCAACGAAGGCCGCGGTGCCGCGCGCGAATGCGACCGTTTTCTGATGGGCAAAACCGATTTGCCGTAAACGAATCAGTTAAAAATCAAGCCGCTTGAAGAAATTTCAAGCGGCTTTTTGTTTATCTGATTTTAGATTCAGATTGCGGGTTTATAGCTAACGTCCTGGATAGCGAGCAGAATTTTTCTCATGCCGCCAGTCTGCCTTGACAGCGACGATCAGTTGCCAGCCGCCCGTAAAGGATTTATAAAAAATATGTAAGAAGGAAATCAGTTGCCGGAACATAGCTATAAGTTTTTCTTGACGGATGCGGTGCGGAGAAACAATTTGATTAAGTCAAAGCTACCCGGGGCAGCGGGTGAAGTTTCGATGGTTAAGACTATTCAGTGATGTCGTTTTGGTTCGGTTTTAAATCGGTGTTCATCCTGAAAAATATTTGGGGCATAGTCGCAATCCCGCTAAAAGCGGATTTTGTGACCGGAAGTTTTAAGAATGTATCGCACTGATAATGCGATCGCCCAAAATAATGAACAAGCAGCCACATCCAATTTCTGCCGCGACTTTTACGGCTTCACCATTTTTCAATCAATTCCCCCGGTGGCTGGGACTGTTGATTGCTACTTTCGGCTTATTGGTGGATATCAGTTGGTGGCTGCACTGGCAGCGGATTTCGCAACTCCTGCCAAATACGGCACCGATGCAATTCAACACCGCTCTCTGTTTTATTCTCAGTGGATTGGCTTTATTTTTCCTGACAATTTCCCGCCCGAAAATCTCTGTCTGGTTAAGTACGGTAAGCGGGATTTTGGCCGCGTTGACCTTGCTGGAATATTTAAGCGGTTGGAACCTGAATATTGATCAGATTTTTTGTAAGCCGTTTTACGCGGCGGCAGCCACCGCTTATCCGGGGCGGATGTCGCCACTGGTGGCGGTAAGTTTTATTTTTACCGGTATCGCGGTGATTTTAGCCGGAGCTAACCGGAGCTGGACTCACCGGCTGGCGGGAACCGGATTGCTGGCCTGCATGGTGGTAGTCATCGCCGCCGTCGCGATTCTGGGTTACCTTTTTGGCGTCGAAGCCGCTTATGGCTGGGGGGCTTATTCCCGGATGGCGATCAACACAGCGATCATGCTGTTGATCCTTAACACCGGTCTATTGATCTGGGCGGGGAAAACCGCACGCCGGGAAAATTATAATTTTCTCCGCTGGCTGCCGATCACCGGCTCAGTGACGTTGATGATCATGGTCGCCTTTGTTTCTTACGAAAACGCGACCATGCTCAATAAAGAAACGCAGTCGCGGGAACACAGCATCCAGGTGATTTTTTCGGCGCATTCATTCCTGGATAACCTGATTGATATTCAACGCGGGACGCGCGGCTATGTGACCGTGGGCGATACCAATGCGCTGGCAGCCTATTTCAGCAGCAGTCAATTGGAACAACAGCAACTCGATGAACTGGCCGGGCTCGTACAGGATAATCCAGCACAACGGAAACGGCTCGATGATCTCAAAGCAGCTATGAAAGGCGTTTTTGGTTACGATAATGAGGTCATCGAAATCTACCGGCAACACGGTTTTGCCGCCGTCTCAAAAACGGATACTTCCGGTGAAAACCGGGCTGTTTTCGGACGCGCCCGTGATATTTTACGTGAATTCTCACAAGCAGAGCAGGGGGCGTTGACCGGACGTGATCTGGTGGAACGGGAAGATTATCACAATAGTACCCGGTTATTGATTTTTGGCAGTGTGACGGCGGCCTTGTTGCTGGTGATCGGCAACTTGATGGCGAGTCACGAAATGAATCTCCGGCGGCGGGCGGAAGATAAATTGACAGAAACGTTACGGTTGCAGAACGCGATTTTAAATTCTGCCAAATACGCGATCATCTCATTGGATACACACGGCGTTGTCAAAACGTTTAATCCGGCGGCTGAGCAAATGATTGGTTATGCGGCATCCGAAATCATCGGCAACACCACGCCATTGATGTGGCGTGATCCCGGCGAAATCGCTGAACGCTCAAAGCAACTGTCCGTTGAACTTAATCGCCCGATCAATTCGGATCTGGAAACCCTGTTGCTCCGGGCCAAAGCGGGAATATCCGAAGAATATGAAGTGACCTTTATCCATAAAAACGGACACCGTTTTCCGGTTCTGGTCTCCCATGTTCCGCTGGCTGACAGCAGCGGTACGGTGACCGGGTTTCTGGGCATCATCGCGAACATCAGCGAACGCAAACAACGTGAAACCGAACGGGAGAAGTTGATCGGCGAATTGCAACAGGCTTTAGCTGAGGTCAAGACTCTGTCCGGCCTCATTCCGATTTGCGGCTGGTGCAAAAGCGTCCGTTCCGACCAGGGTTTCTGGCACACCGTCGAAGACTATGTTCGTTCGCACACGGACGCGACTTTCTCTCACGGCATGTGTCCGTCATGCGCGGAGAAGTTTAAAGCCGAAATCCTTAACGTGAAAGCCGATGGATAAAAATCCACCGCGCACGGGTCTTTTCTGAGCCATTTCATACGGTTTTGCCAATAAAAGCGCAGATTTCACTTGACGGATTCGTTTAGAATCCTTATTAATTGGTTTCAGCAAATTAAAGGCCTGAGTTTTAGGGAGAGACGGTTTGAGGATACCGCATAATGCGGTGTCCTTTAAAGTTTCGGCTTAGCCTTCTAAAAATGGGGATTAGTATATGGCCAGTGGTAAAGTAAAATGGTTCGACAATAAAAAAGGGTTTGGATTCATTGCCCAGAGTTCGGGCCAGGACGTATTCGTGCATCACACGTCTATCGTTGGTTCAGGATTTAAAACCTTAAATGAAGGTGATGAAGTTTCCTTCGAAGTATCGCCGAGCGACAAGGGGCTGAAAGCCCAGAATGTCCAGCGCACACCAGCGGCCTGATCGCTGGTTTACGTCATCCGTCGTAAGAGAATTCCGGACATGGGCGAATTTTAATCGTCTGTGCCGGAGTTAACGGTTTTTTCTTTTCAACTCCGGATGAAGGCAACGTCGGTTGCCATAAATAAATATGGGAATGGCGGGTAATGCCCGCCATTCTGTTTATTGAACTGCCGGTTTTCTTTTTTTCTTCTCCAACGAATCCTGTTCCGCTGGTTTTCAATTTAAGTCACGGAAATAGACTGGCGCAACGGCGTGATTGCGTTAGTTTTCAGGTCGTATTTTTATGATCACAAAAGACTGTTTTCTGTTTCGTAGTTTGGTTTTGCTGGTACTTCTGGCGTTGGCAGTTTTGCCGGTGCGCGGGGAGGATACGAATTTCATCGGCAGCGATTGGACTTTGGTGGACCTGAGCAACGTGCTGACGGCCGCAAAGGAAATCACGCCGGAGAAATATCCGAATAGCGACGCGGTGACCGTTGATCAGAAATCCATGCGCGTTTATCAGCCGGACGGCACCGGCGGCAATCAGGACGAAACCTTCACCAAAGTATTGACGGAAAAAGGCCGTCGCGATAACCGCACGCTTTCATTGGGTTATCAACTGCCGTACTTCACCGTGTCGGTGCCGGTGCTGGAAATAATCAAGCCGGACGGCAAAGTAGTTCCGGTCGACGTGGCCGCCAACTCCAAAGAATCCATTGATGACAGTCAGATGGCGGAAAATATTTACGATCCGAACAGTCTCGTGTTGCGGGTGAATATTCCCGGGCTGGAAACCGGTGACATCGTTCATTCGGTTGTCCGTCAGACGACGGTCCGCCCGCTGATCACCGGCGAATTTGATGACGAAAATATTTTTGAAGGCAACGGTCATATCCGGCATATCAGTTACGAAGTTCACGCGCCGGGAAATCGTCCGCTCCAACGCATCGGCTTGCGCGATGAAGTTCCCGGTACGGTTGTTTATTCGGCGCAAACCAACGCTGATGGCAGTCTGGTTTACCATTGGGAAATCAACAACGTTCCGCGCATGTACGATGAAGCTTCCATGCCGCCTTACGATGAAGTTTTGCAACGGCTGTTTGTCAGCACCACGCCGGATTGGCAGACGATTTCCAAATGGTATTGGAATCTGAGCCAATCGCATCTCGCCGCTACGACGCCGGAAATGAAAGCGAAAGTGGCAGAACTCATCGCCGGAAAAACCAATGACATGGAGAAGATTCACGCGCTGTTTTTTTACGTCTCGAAAAGCATCCGCTACATGGGATCAACGCTGGAAAAAGATCGTCCGGGTTTTGAACCGCATGATGTCTGCATCACGTTCGATAAAAAATACGGCGTCTGCCGCGACAAAGCCGCGTTGCTCGTGGCGATGTTGCGCATTGCCGGTTTTGACGCGTATCCGGTTTTGATCAATATCGGAGCGAAGCGCGATCCGGAAGTTCCGCAACCGGATTTTGATCACGCCATCGTCTCCGTCGAATTGAAGAAGGGCGAATATGTGCTGATGGATCCGACGGATGAAAATACGCCGGATCTGCTGCCATCTTACGATTGCAATCGCAGTTTTCTGGTCTGCCGCGCTGAAGGCGAAAATCTGCGGATCAGTCCGGTTCCGCCGGTGGATCAACACTTGATGATCATAAAAACCACCGGCGTCCTGGACGCCAACGGACATCTCGAAGCAAAATCTGAACTGTCTTTTAACGGCGTCAACGATGACGAATATCGCAACGCTTTTTCGCACATGAAAGCGGATGATGAACACCGCTTTTTTGAACGTGCGCTTAAATCCGCTTTGCCCGGCGCCAAACTGGAATCGTTAAAAATTCTGCCGGAAAATATGCTGGATGTTTCCACGAAGCTGCATGCTGAACTGGAATTTTCCGTAGATGGTTTAACGGTGATCGGCGGCAGCAATGCCGTTGTAAGTCTGCCGTGGATCGGCCGTAATTTCGGGATCGTGAATTTTCTGTTGCGTGATTCCGCCGGCCTGGAAAAACGGAAATATCCACTCGAAACAGAATTCACCTGCGGGATGCAGGAAAATATTTCACTCAAATTGGCTGACGGCTTTGCCGGGCCGATCGCGATGCCTTCGGATTCTTCCGTGGATGACGACAGTTTGATTTACGCACAAAATATAGCGTTCAACGATGGTTCGCTGGATGCGTCGCGCGAATTCAAATTGAAGACCGTTGAGTTTTCGCCCGCGCAATATTTATTGCTCAAGCAAACTTTGAAGGGCATGGAATATGACGCGCGCAAAAATCCGATTCTGGCCGTGACAACGGATTTTAACCGGACAACTCCGGTCGCGGGAAATTCCACGGCGGCACCGGTGCAATCCAACGCAGAAATTTTGTGGAGTCATAAAAAACTCGAAGTGACTGACGCGCACACAGCGGTGTACACGGTAAAATATTCCAAACGCATTCTGACTTACGACGGCAAGATCAATGAGTCCGATGTGAAGATTGATTACAATCCTGCCGGTGCGACAGCGAAGCTGATCAGCGCGGTCGTGATCTCTAAAACCGGCGAACGTAAAGAGATTTCCAGCAGTGAAATGAACATGATGGATCAGGGCTGGAACCCGTCCGCCCGGCGTTATACCGGCGGAAAAATTCTGGTGGCGAATCTGCCCGGCGTCGAAATCGGTTCCACGATTGAAGTGGCCTACTCGATCACTTTTACGAATCAATTATACCTCGCTGACTACGAACCGTTTCAACTGGTGGACGCGTTGGATCAAAAATCTTTTGAGCTGGTCGCAGCCCCGGATGTCGTCGTCCAAAAAATGACCGGCGGCCCGGCGGGTATCCTCACGGAAACCAATTCCGTCAATGATGGCCGGCAGACGTTTCAATGGTCGGCGGAAAACGTGAAGGCGTTGCCGGCGGAATCGCAATTGCCGCCGGAATGGGATAGCGCGACCGGCGTCGGTTATTTCATCGGCAATGAACAGGATTATCTGAAAAGTTTGAATGCGGCGATGCTGGCGCATTCACAGAATTCTACGAACGCATCGGCCACAGCGCAGCAATTGACCGCTCACGCAGCAAACAAATTGGATGCGATCAAAGCCATCCGCGATTTTATCGCCAAAACTATTCGTCTCGCCGGGCCGTCGTTCACGGATTTGCCACTGAGCGAACTTTCTGATGCAGACACGACTTTGTCGGACGGCTACGGACATCTGGCCGACCGCGCGATTCTGTTTCACGCGATGCTGACTGCCGCTGGTTTTCATCCGGAATTCGTGCTCGCGTCGGATTTGCCGCCGATCGCCGGCATCACGAACATCACTGATTCATTTCCTTTACCGCAATATTTTCAGACGCCGCTGGTCAGAGTCACGGTTGATGGTGAAACTTATTATTTGAACGACACCGACCAGTATTCTCAACTGGGCACTACGGCGGCTGATGGCAATCTCGGCATCGCGCTGGCAACAGGAACGATTGAAACGCTGCACGCGGCCGAGAATTGCAGTACGCATGCGGATGTGGCTTACGCCGTATCGCTCACGGATGCCGGCAAGGCGCGGATCACCGTCACGCGAAATTTTTACGGCATGGATTATAACACGAAGAATCGTTACTTCTCCGAATTGCCGCCGGAAGAACGGAATCGTTATTATCAGGGAATCGTCTCGGATATGGCGCAGGGCGCACGCCCGGACGGCGACCTGACGACAAAGTTTGATGTTTATCCCGGACTGGAAACTTACACGGTGGACATTGATAATTACGCGGTAGTAGACGGCAAATATTTTTATTTCGATCTGCCGGCCGCGCCCACGCTGTTCTCGCCCGGAGCCGATCATCGCGCTTTGCCTTATTATCTTTCACAGAAGTTTGCCGGCATTGTGCGCACCGAGATCACGTTGCCACCACAATTTCAAGAAGTGGTGATTGAGCCGGAAAGTGAGTTGCTCACCGTGCCTGGCGGCACCCGCATGGGAATCATGCGAATGGACGGAAATGGTCAAAGCATTTTTACTGACCAATTTGCCATCGTCCCGTCTATCATTGACCCGCAGGATTATCCCGCAATCCTGAAAGTGCAATCTACGTTAGGGAAAAAATCGGCGAAGCTGTTTCTGCTGGAACAAAAATAACGTACCGGAAAAAAACCGTGTCCATTCGCGCTCATTCGTGGTAAAAATTTTCTCATGAAGGAGAAATTCATGGGCGAAGCGATCCGGCTTTCGCTTGCAAAAATGAGGGAAAATTGCGGTGGACCGTTTGGAGCGGTCGTGGTGCGAAACGGAAAAATTGTCGGACGCGGCTGGAATCAAGTCACGTCCACCAACGATCCGACGGCGCACGCAGAAGTCACTGCCATCCGCGCCGCGTGTAAAAAACTGAAAACGTTCCAGCTCGACGATTGCGAACTCTACACCAGTTGCGAGCCGTGCCCGATGTGTCTCGCGGCGATTTACTGGGCACGATTCCAAAAAGTTTATTACGCCAACACACGCAAAGACGCTGCAAAGATCGAGTTTGATGATGATCTGATTTACCGCGAAGTTGCCCGTCCGATTGCCAGGCGAAAAATTCCGATGAAACAATTATTGCACGGCGAAGCGTTAAAAGTTTTCACCGAATGGAAAAACAAAACTGACAAAGTTGTTTATTGAATTGAAACCAGCGACTCAATCGTCGTCATCATCCGCTTTACCTACCGCCCATTCTGGATACGGTGTTTTGACGCCCATCGTGGCGTGCCAAAGGATACGGTTAAACACGTCTTCCGGACACTGGTCGGCTTTGGCGAGTGGCAGCCGGGCCGAGACATAAGCGTCTTTTCGCAATTGGGCATCAGCTATTTTTTTTGGCGATGGATTCATCTCGTCCAGCGGCACGTTGTTGGTCACGGCTTCGTAAGCTGTGAAATCCGGCGTGTTCGTAAAACAATCAAACATCGGGGTTGCAGTCGCGTCCATTTGGTTCATCGGCGGCAGACCCAGCATCAATTCCATCGTTCGCAGCAGACTGGTTTGATTGTACTGCGTACTGATGGTCGTATGACGTTTAGTGTAGGGGCTGATGACGTAAGCCGTCGTCCGGAAACTGCTGACGTGATCCCAGCCGGCCTGCGGATCGTCTTCAACTGCGAAGATACAGGTGTTTGTCCAGAATTTGCTATGGCTCACGGCGTCCACGATTTGTCCGAACGCCAGATCGTTGTCCGCGATTTGCGCTTCGGGCGTGGGTGAACCGAATTTCGTTCCGCTGGTGTGATCGTTCGGCAGCCAGATGATCGCGAAGTTAGGAAAATTTCCGGTCTCCTCAAATTGTTTCAATTCCTTGATGAACTGCGCCGCGCGAAAAACATCGGGCACATCCAGATCCCATCCGACGCTGTTCGTCACCAGATAAGGCCGCAACGATTCCAGATCCGGCTCGCAACTAACGGTGACATCGCCGGTGCCATGAATAAAATCCTGATAACTATCGGTGAAACCCGGCGCGCCTTTGCGTTTCGGATCGGTCCAATGCGTCGTCGGGCTGGCGAACTCGCCGTAGTCACGGAAAGTTTTTCCATGATCGAGCACGTCGTCCCAGATAAAACCCGCCGATGAATACGCCAGCGCATCTTTGCCGCCGACCCCGAAACCGCCGCAAGGATAACTGCGCGGCCAGCTCGCAAATTGACGTTCGACATAGTCATTCGCCATCGCCGTGTCTGCCCATTGATGTCCGTCCGCGCTGATCATGCCGGAGCAATAGGTGTTATCTAACAGTACAAAATCGCGGATGAATTTATGTTCGTTCGGCGTCACGCGTTCGCCAAACTGGCACAAGTCCGCGCTGCCATTACCGTTTTTAGCATCGCCGAGAATCTGATCGTAAGTGCGATTCTCTTTCAGGATATAAATGACGTGTTGAAATACGCCTGGTTCGCCAACCCGTTCCGGGATTGGCTGCGCGTTTTGATTTTCGCGCGCGGGCAGTTTCGCTTGAGCGAGCAGGGGATAACGCAAGTCAGCCAGGGCGATTTGCGTGAGTTTGGCCAGTTCTTTGGTCGAAGGAATTGAAATCAGCGAAAGTGAATTATTATAATCGCCGATATTGAAATGATTGTGACCGGTGCTCAGTCCTTTCATGTTGGCGACGTAAATTTGTTTTTCACTGGAATCATAAACAATCGCGCCCGGAAACCAGCCGACGGGAATCAAACCGAGCAACTGCGATTCGCCGGGTTTGAATTTGAAAACCGCGACGGCGTTTTGCGTGCCGTTGCAGACAAACAGTTTTCCACCGGATTTATCGAAGGCGAGCGCATTGGGCTGCGCGCCGAACAGATCGCCCGGATTTTGCCGCGCGCAAATGGTTTCAACGATTTTATCCGTGCGTGTATCAATGACGCTCAAAGTATCACTGCCGGCATTGGCGACGACCACGGATTTTTCATCCGGCGACAACGTCAACGCGCTCGCGTGCAAACCGGTAAGAATTTCCGATTGGTTGGTCGAATCAAGATTGATGACCGATACCGAGCCTTCATCCGCAATGGAACGCGCATCTACGCGCACCAGCGTGCCGCGTCCCGCCGGGCCGGTGATGCTATTTGTCTCAGGACGCCGTCCGCCCCAATTGCTGACGTAAATTTTCTTTCCGGCGAGAACCACATCGTACGGCGCGACGCCCACATCCCAAATCCGTAAAACTTTTCCGGTGACAGCATCCAGTTCCGCCGCGCGATTGGAAAGATTGAGCGCGACATAAAGTTTTTTCCCATCCGCCGAAACCGCGAGGCCGGCGGGAATTTCCTCTTTGCGATCCGGCGCATTCGCCGGCGGCAGGGCGATGGAAAACAACGGCGAAACCAGGTCGCTTTTATCCACACCGAAAACTTTGATGTCGCCATTGACGTTCGATAAATAAATCCGCGAACCATCCGGCGAAAAAGTCAGGCCGGTGAAGCTCAATTGTGCTTTTTCATCCGGGTGCAATAAACCGGCGGCGACCGGCGTTTCTTCCTGCGCCTGGTCCGAGGGCAGGGGAACGTGCTGCCAGATTTTTCCGGTTTTGGCGGCGATGATGAGCAGTTCGTGATTTCCACCGGCAGTCGCGATCATCCGGTGATCAGGACTCAACGCGAGGGCGCGAGGGCGAATTCCCGAAAGGTCAACCTGCCAGCCCGCGGGCGTCAGGATCTGGTTGACCGGCGTGACGAAATGTTCTTCTCCGTGAAGACCAACGGTCGCTGTCGTCGTGTCAAAATTTTCTGCTGACGGAATTGTCGCTTCAGTTGCCACCAGGGACGCGGCCAGATAAAAACAGCCGGCAATAATTCGATTCATCATCCTTTGAAAACTAATGCCAACCGGTTCAATTTCAATCAGAAAGGCAGAAAAATTCCGGTCAGGCTCACCCGAAGGCCACAGAGTTCACAGAGCCGGAATTTATTTCCCGGGTGCTCTCTGTACCTTTGTGGGAGTCCATTCGCCAGACGTTTCCACGACCGGTTCTTACCCCAGATCAACCGAAAAAATTTCCGGTGAAATCAGACCTTCCATGACGCGCGTCACGCTGCCGGTCATCAAAATGTCAAAACCGTCACGGATTTCTATTTTGATGATGCCACCAGGGCTGTGGACGGAAATGTTCCGGTCCACCAAACCAAGCTTGTGCGCGACGGACGCGGCGGCGCTGCTGCTGCTGCCGCTGGCCAGTGTGTAACCGGCACCGCGTTCCCAGATTTCGATCTGAATGTTCGCGCGATCGATCACTTTCAAAAATTGCACGTTTGTCTTGCGCGGAAAATTCGTGTGAACTTCCAACAGCGGCCCGAACTCATGCGCGATTTTTGCGCTGATTTCCGGCAACGGCAGAACGCAATGCGGATTGCCGATGGTCGCCGCACAATAAGTAAATTCACGGCCACCGACGGAAATTTTTTCGTTGATGACTTCGCGCTGCGCGCCGGTCACCGGAATTTTTTCGCTGTCGAAACTGACTTTGCCCATTTCCACACGCACCATTTTGCCGCCGTCAAAAACCGTAGAGCGAACAATCCCGCCGTCCGTCTGGATGGCAAACTCATCGTTGCCGACAAATTTAGTGTCCCACAGGTAACGCGAAAAAATCCGCAAGCCGTTGCCGCTTTTTTCGGCAAGGCTGCCGTCCGGATTATAAATTTTCAGTGCGCATTTCGCCACGGTTGACGGCAACGGCCCGAGCAAAATTCCGTCCGAGCCGGCTCCGAAGTTGCGATGGCAAATGGTTTTGACCTGTTCGGTCGTGAGCGACGCCGTCAAATCTTTCGGATTGATGACAATGTAGTCGTTGCCGAGCGCGTGATATTTTGAAAAAGCAATTTGCATCACGACACAATAACGGTTCGCTGGCACAGCGTAAAACAGATTCAAAAATTAATCGGAGTCGCTATCCAATTCTTTGTCTTCCAGATGAAATTTGTGCAGAAAACGATGGATGACCGGTGCAAAGATGATACCCAAAACGCCGATCAAGGCGATGCCGCTGTAAATCGCGTAGCAGCCGGCAAAAATCTTGCCCGCATCGGTGTTCAGCGTGGCGACCGGCCCCATGCCGGAAAGAATCATCGCGGCGTTCACAAAAGCGTCAATCCAGCCCAGTTTTTCAAAACCATGATAACCGATCATCCCGATGCCCAACGAAACGATGATGATACTAACGCCCAATACAGCATGGTTGGCGATGCGCCGGAAATATTCTTTGCGCGGCAGCAAATGTTTTTGGTGATGCTCAAACATGATCGTTAATCAAACTGAACCGACAACATCGGCTAATCTTTCAGCACCGCTGTCCGTCATTTTTTTCTGCAAACCAATCACGATCTTTTTGGCGAGACCGGGGCCTTCATAAACGAGCCCGCTGTAAATCTGGATCAGACTCGCGCCGGCCGTGATTTTTTCCCACGCATCATCGGCGCTGAAAATACCGCCGACGCCGATGATCGGCAATTTGCCGTTCGTCTGCTGATAAATATGGCGGATGATTTCCGTGCTGCGCGCGCGCAAAGGACGTCCGCTCAAGCCGCCGGTTTCATCGTATATTTTTCGTGAGACCAAATTGTTGGTTGCCGGCCGTGCCACCGTCGTGTTGGTGGCAACAATGCCGGAAATGTTTTTTGCCGCAGATAATTCAAGAATTTCATCAATCGCTTCCAACGAAACATCAGGCGCAATTTTCACGAGAATTGGTTTTGGACTTTGGACTTTGGACTTTGGACTTTGGGCTTCCTGGATCGCGGTGAAAATTTCTTCCAGCGCAGCTTTATCCTGCAACGCGCGCAAGCCGGGCGTGTTCGGCGAACTGACGTTCACGACAAAAAAATCCGCGAGATCGCGCAGGACGCGGAAAGAATTCGCGTAATCTTCGGCGGCTTTTTCCAGCGGTGTGATTTTGGATTTACCGAGGTTGATGCCAACGGGATGGTTGGGCCAAAAGCCATCGTTTTTCCACGCGGCGAGTTTTTGAGCAACCGCTTCGGCACCGGAATTATTAAAACCCATGCGGTTGACGATGGCTTCGTCGGCGACGGCGCGGAACATGCGCGGTTGCGGATTGCCGGGCTGCGCGTGCCACGTCACGCCGCCGAGTTCACAAAAACCGAAACCGAGTTGCGACCAGACCGGAACGGCGGCGGCGTGTTTATCCAGACCGGCAGCGAGGCCGAGGGGATTGGGAAAGCGCAGACCGAAAAGATTTACCGGCAATTCCGGAGCGGTGAAAAATTTACCGAGGGCGCGGCAGAGAAATTCATCGCGACTGACACCAGCGAGCATTTTCAACGTCAAATCATGCGCGCTTTCCGCGTTTTGCTGGAAGAGTAGGGGACGAAGACATTTCTGATAAAGGCCGCTCACCAAGGAATGATGCCGGAGAAATGGCGGATGGGCGATGAAATTTTATGAAGCCGTGAGGAATACGCGTTTATTTTACTTCTGACTGAATATCAATCGCGGGTTTATCCGTTGACGCCGGCTGACGTTGATCACGTTTGCGTAAAACGATGACAGCCGAAGTGCAGGCAATCCACGTCGGCAAATCATCAAGCACCGGAATCAATTCAACCACGAACGTCGGCAGCAGCAAAATGTGAAACCCGATCAACCAACTGATCAGAATCATCGTCACGACATCGATGATTTGATCCGGCCCGGCCCAGCCGAAAGCGTTTAAGAAAAATTGCAATCCATCGGCGGCGACCGCAATGGCCAAAGCCAGAACGATGCGTGGCCACGTCAAACGCGGCACGCGAAACATCCGGTTTAATTTTTCAGGCACGGCCATCTGAAATAACTTAAGCCGGAAATTTTGAAACTGCACGCTTTGTTGCGTAAAAAACTTTCCGGACTTTTTCTTTGGCGGTTTTATCCTTTCCGGTTTAATTTCGTATCGTGCCTGCCGCGTTTCTTCGCGCCGGGCACGTAACAAGGAAAAAGGCAGATGAAAATTTATTACTGTATCATTTTTATTTTTGCGGGACTGACTTTGCGTGCCCAGACACCGGTATGGACGCAATTTCCGAATTCGCCCGTCGGCAGCGGCAATTATCGCAACGACGACATTTCCTTCGTGGATCTCACCAATGGCTGGAGCGCGCGCGGCATCGACGGCATTTATCGCACGACAAATTGCGGCCAGGCCTGGTTTTCCACCACGCCGCATATCGTGACGAACGTGGCGCATTTCCGTTCCATCGGCTTCGCTTCGCCCACGCGTGGCTGGATCGGCAATCTCGGTCCCGGCTCTTACGACGCGGCGGTGACGGATACCAATCTGCTCTATGAAACGTTCGACGGCGGCAATTCCTGGGACATTGTTCAAGCGATCAATAATTCCGGCATGCAGGGTTTTTGCGCGATGCATATTCCCGACGCGCAACATATCTACGGCGTCGGACGCGTGCGCGGTCCGGCGTATTTCGTGAAGTCGGTGGACGGCGGCACTTCCTGGTTCGTGACCAATCTGACCACCGCCGGCGTAATGGGCGGGCTGATGGACGTTTATTTCATGAACACCAACGTCGGTTTCACCGTCGGCATGGACACGAATTCGTTTTATGCGCCGCCGTATTTCGCCAGCATCGCGCGCACGACCAACGGCGGTTTGAGCTGGCAGGTCATGGCTTCCGCGCACGTCACCAATAGCTACTTTTGGAAAATGTCCTGGCCGTCCACGAATGTCGGTTATGCCTCGCTGCAACAGAACAATCCGTATTCCGCTTTCGTCTTTTATAAAACGACGGACGGCGGACAAACGTGGGTTTCCAACGGCATTCCGCTTTCCGCGATCGGTTCGCCATCTTCGTTTGAATTGCAGGGCGTTGGTTTCGTCAGCACGAACGAAGGCTGGCTCGGCGGCGGCGCTTTAAGTCCGCCGTATAATATGATCCACACGACGGACGGCGGCCTGACGTGGACGCCGATGGGTTATAATAATTGCAATAATCTGAACCGATTCCGATTTGTGAGTCCGACTTTGGGCTATCTCTCCGGTATCGAATTGCACGTGTATCATATTCCGCCGGCAGCGACGATTTTTCCCGCAAACACAATTGTGCCGGCCGGTTCCAACACGACTTTGAGCGCGACGGTTTACGGCACGCCGCCGCTGCAATTTCAATGGCAGCTGAATGGCACCAATATTTCCGGCGGATCGACGAATTCGCTTTCCATCACGAATGCGCAGGCTGCCAGCGCGGGAAATTATTCGCTCGTCATCAGCGATTTCAGCGGTTCCGTGACCAGCGCCGTCAGCGCGTTGACCGTTAGCGGCATTCCGCTGGCGCCAGCGATCACCTCGCAACCGCAAAGTCTGGTGGTTAACACTGGATCAAATGCCACGCTGACGGTCAGCGCGAGCGGCACGCCGCCTTTATTTTATCAATGGTATTTTAATGGCACGAATATCACCGGCGCCACCAACTCCACGCTGTTGCGTTCCGATGTGCAAGCGGCGGAGATCGGAAATTATTTTATCATGATCACGAACCTGACCGGCAGCGTCACGAGTTCCGTCGCCGTGTTGTCCTTAAGTTATGCCGACGATTTTGATAGTTACACGACGCCGGAGATCATCACGAATCCCGTCACGACGAATGGTTATAAAATAGTTTTCGGCGCGGCGGCCGGCGGTTACGATTTCAAAACGGTTTTCGGGTTTGATTATTCGACGGTGACTTACCCGACCAATATTCCGCCCGCGCCGCATTCGATCGGCGGCACTACAAAGGGACTTTACCTGACGGCAAATAAATCCGATGCGACCGCCGCCGCCGCCGCGGTCAACCTTTATCCCATCGGTCAGGATTACGGAAATAACTTCGTGCTGAAATTCGATCTGTGGCTTAACTGGGGACAAATGGCGACGACCGAGCACGTTCTTTTCGGCCTGAATTGTTCCGGCGATTGGACGAATCGGGTCGCACAGCCGACGAGCGATGGCGTTTTCTTCGCGATGGACGGCGACGGCGGCTGTTCGGCGACGTCCACGAGCGTGCGGGATTATTCCGTGTTCAACGGCGGCGGCAGCGGCGTGGCGCCGATCTTGATGACAAGCGGTTTCGGCCCGACGCCTCCGCTGGGCGCGAATTTTGACAATGCCGATGCCGGCTTTGCCGCTTTGTTCCCGTCGCTGACTTTCACCAACATCGGCGCGACGCCGGCCGGCTCTTCCGCTATGCGTTGGCTGAATGTCGAGGTACGACAGGAAAATAATCTGATCACGTGGCTGCTGGACAATGTGGCCGTGGCGCAATTCACCAACACGTCCGGTTATAATGCGGGAAAAATTCTGATCGGTTATAACGACACTTTTAATTCCATCGGCGACTCGAATAATTTTGCCATCATCGACAATCTCAGCGTGGAAAGTGCTGATAATACGCCTGCTCAGATCATCGCGCCCGCAATCGCAGGAAATAATTTCAGCTTCCGTTTCGGCACGGAAAATTACGAAAGCTACACGGTGCAAGGGACGACCAATTTGCTAAACAGCAACTGGACGACGTGGACTAATTTCGTTGGCAATGGCGCCACCAACACGGTGACCATTCCGTTGGCGCCGAATAATTTCACCGCGCAATTCTTTCGCGTCACGCGACCGTGATTTTGTTCGTCTTGCCGCTGGCGGGAAAATTTCTATAATTCTACCGTGCTCGACATCAAATTGATCCGCGAAAAAACTGATTTTGTCCGTGCCCGGCTTGCCGCGCGCGGGGCAGGGGACGAACAACTGATTGATGGTATTCTTCAAGCCGATGAACAACGGCGCAAATCACTTGTTGAAGTGGAAAAACTGAAATCCCAACGCAACAGCGTGAGCAAAGAAATCGGCGCGTTAATGGGCCAGAAAAAAATCGCCGAAGCGGAAGCCAAAAAAACGGAGACGCGCGAACTCGGCGATAAAATTACGGAGCTCGACAAAGCCGCCACCAAAGCCGAAACCGACCGCGATACGTTAATGTTGCGCCTGCCGAATTTGCCGCACGAAACGATTCCGTTAGGCAAGAGCGCGGAAGATAATCCGGAGATTCGCGTTCACGGCGAAAAAAAGAATTTCGCCTTCAAACCGAAGTCGCACGTTGAATTATGCGAATCGCTCAAGCTGGTGGATTTTGCGCGTGCCGCCAAACTTTCCGGCAGCGGCTTTTTACTCTACACGAATTGGGGCGCGCGGCTCGAACGCGCGTTGATCCAGTTCCTGCTCGATCTGCACATCACCCAGCATGAGTACACGGAAGTTTCGCCGCCATTAATGGTCGGCGAACAGTGCATGGTCGGCGTCGGCCAGTTTCCCAAATTTAAAGATCAATATTACGGCGTGGCTGAAGGTGGTCGCGCAGAAGAATTGGGCAAATTATATTTGATTCCCACCGCCGAAACACCGGTGGCAAATATCCATCGCGAAGAAATTTTGGCTGAAAAACAGTTGCCGATCCGTTACTGCGCTTACACACCGTGTTTCCGCGGCGAAGCGGGCGCGGCGGGCGTCGGCACTCGTGGAATGATCCGCGTCCATCAATTCGACAAAGTGGAATTGATCAAGATCGTGAAACCGGAAACTGGTTACGACGAGCTGGAAAAAATGGTGGCAAACGCGGAAAAAGTTTTGCAACTGCTCGGCCTGCATTACCGCGTGATTTTATTGTGCACCGGCGACATGGGTTTCGGCAGCGCGAAAACTTATGACATCGAAGTCTGGGCACCAGGGCAGGGCAGCTTCCTCGAAGTTTCGAGCTGTTCCAATTGCGAAGAGTTTCAATCGCGCCGCATGAATCTGCGTTTCAAAACTGAAACCGGCGAAAATAAATTTCCGCACATCCTCAATGGTAGCGGCACGGCGCTTGCACGTCTGTTCGTGGCGCTGATCGAAACGCATCAGCAGCCGGACGGCAGCGTAAAAATTCCCGAAGCATTGCAGCCGTATCTGAAAACGGATAGAATTGTTGAAGCGTTAAAGAGTTGAAATGTTAAAGCGACGACGTTTCGCGCTTCAACTTATCACGCTGTAACTCTTTAACTCGCCATGAAAATCCTTCTCGCCAGCAGCGAAGTGCATCCGTTCTCCAAGACCGGCGGTCTGGCGGATATGGTTGGCGCGCTGGGTAAAGCGTTGGCGAAGGCCGGCCACGAAGTTGTCATCGTCACGCCGCTGTATCGCGGACTGCGCGAGAAATTTCCGCAACTGCGCCGCGAAGAGTGGACTTTCAATATTCCACTCGGCGCGAACTGGAAACAAGGTGGCTTGTGGTCTATCGAACCGGAAAAACGGCTCAAGGTTTATTTTGTCGAGCAGCCGGATTTTTTTGATCGCCCCGGAATTTATCACGAAAAAAATATCAGCTACGCGGACAACGACGCGCGCTACATTTTTTTCTCCAAATGCGTGGTGCACCTCGCGCGTTATCTGCCGTGGCGTGCTGATCTGGTTCACGTTCACGACTGGCAGGTCGGTTTGGTTCCGGCTTTGTTACAGCAACAAAAACGCGAAGGGTGGGGGAGCCCGCCACCAACCTGCCTGACCATTCACAACCTCGCGTATCAAGGCGTTTTTCCGGCAGCGGCATTTGATTTGGCGAATCTGTCGCGCGATTTTTTCAACATCGAAGGCGCGGAATATTTCGGCCTGTTGAATTGCCTGAAGGCCGGCATCGCCCTGGCCGATGTCATCACGACGGTGAGTCCGCGTTACGCGCGCGAAATCACGACGGAAGAATTCGGCTGCGGTCTCGATGGATTATTGCGTCAACGTCGTTCACGGGTTTTCGGCATCCTCAACGGTGTGGATTATAGCGAGTGGAACACGACGAAAAACCCGCATCTGTTCAAACCATTTTCCGTGACGAGTCCGGCCGGAAAAAAAATCAACAAACGCGAATTGCAAAAGGCAGCCGGCCTCACCGTGGATGAATCCGCGCCGCTCTTCGGTACGATTTCGCGGCTGGCGGAACAAAAAGGCGTGGACATCCAGCTCGGGGCGTTGGCGGAAATGCTGAGCACCAACATGCAATTCGTTTTGCTCGGCAGCGGTTCGCCGGATTTTGAAAAAGGTTATCAAGCGTTGGCCAAACGGTTTCCGGGCAAAGTCGCTGTCACCATCGGTTACAGCGAAAAATTGTCGCACCGGATCGAAGCCGCCTGCGATTTCTACCTGATGCCTTCGGCCTTTGAGCCGTGCGGCTTGAATCAATTATATAGTTTGCGTTACGGCACGATTCCCATCGTTCGCGCCACCGGCGGATTGGACGATAGCGTGATTGATTATACGCAAGACCCGAAACGCGCTAACGGCGTAAAATTTCACGATTATTCCACCCGCGCACTGGCCAAAGCGATCCGTAAGGCGCTGGCGATCTACGAGCAGCCGGAATTATTCCGTCGCTATCGTTGCAACGGCATGAAAGCGGATTTTTCCTGGGAGCAGACCGTGGATAAATATGTAGAAATCTACGACCTCGCCCGCGGCCTTACCGCCAGGACAACCGGTTGAAGTTGGTGAATAAATGCACACAAGGCTGAAAGTAATTTTGAATTTTCGTAAGAAATGGCCTTACGATGCTAGGGAAGTATGCTGTAAGCATTGAAAAACTTACAACAAACTAAAACACCGTAAGGCCAAATTAAATCTAAGGCCAATTATTACTCGACAATGCACAGTCATTCCATCCAGCCGCGTCGTCAAATTTATCCATCACCTCAGCCGGAAACTCTCCAGCTTTGATCAACCGATTTATGATTGTCCGGTAGTAGGCAATATGAAGAATCGGCAATTCGATCAGTAAAAAACTGCCGCCGGCTTTGATCGCATTCAGAAACTGGCAAAACATCAGGACGGAATTCACATCACGATCCTCATTAATCCGGTGGGTTGACAGGTCGTCTTCTAACATTCGCTGTTCCAACTCGGCCACTCGCGTAATTACTCTATCGGGGATGCAATCAAGCGTTTCCGTGAATATCTCAAATAACCTTGTTTTCATATCAAAAATAGAGACTCAACCTATTTAGCTTTAATGATGCCAGAGTTTAATATGTTGATTTATAAGCAGTTACAACACTTATGGAAATGCGATGTATTGCAGTATTCAATCCGGCGAGGCAATTTGCATTGATCAAACGGGAAGGTGTCTCTATCGATATGGGAAGAAGCCGGAAGAACGCCTCAATGCGACAATCATCACACTGGGATTCCAAGCCAAAAGCGCTCTTCCGGCAAAAATAAACATGACACAAATCGGCAGCCTTGCAAATTCATGTGGTTAGCCGGTTCGTTCCCCTGGCGGAATCCAACGGAAAGCAATAGGCCTTACGGTGCCAGGGAAGTGTGCTGCAAGCATTGAAAGACTCACAGCAAACAAAGAACACCGTAAGACCCACCGAACCATAAATCCGGCTGACCAAAATGTCACACGCATTGGGAATTTTGTAAACGCCCCGAAAGGGAATAACTTTGCACTTGAAAAGCTTTAGAAAACGATTACGACAAAACCTGAAAGCGAATTTAAAATTCCCACAGATCCAAGCCGGTTTGTAATCTCACGGCTTTAACTGATTCGTTCACCCCGCGGAATCCAATGGATCGCGGCATCACAAATTGAGCAGTTCGGAAAAATATCACCGACATGAAATTCCTGAATATCGGCGTGCCCACATCCCGAAGCCCAATAGTAAGAAGCGAGAGTGCATTCACAACCGGATGCACTCAGCGCTAAGCCCGGTTCCGGTTTATTGTGCCAAGATTCGTTTGGTCTGATTTCCACGGCAGAAAGAATAGCAACTGTGTCAACACGGCCGGCCAATTGAATGAGTAGAATTTCATAGGAAATGCGTTTTCAGCACGGCGCGACGGCGGCAAATCCCGTGGGAGCCGCGAATTCACCGCCGCCTGGCGAGAAAAGCCTGGCGTACACCAAACACAATTTATATTAAAAACTCCTGTCGGGCAGCAATCCGCGCCTCACATATGCGGTAATATTAAATATAACGCATATTGTGTAACTTTAATTAGTATTTGAGAAACCGCTGATATTGTCGTGCCCGTGAGCGCGACAAAACCAAAGCACATTCATTTACAGTTCATTGGAATGCAGCAATGTCTTAATGGCTTCGTTCCGATGTTTAACATCCTCGAGCCGCTTCCGAAACATTCCAAAGGTTCGACGTTATCCGGATTCACGCTGCATGACGAAGGCGTTTTTGTTCCTGATGTGGCCGAATACGGCATGGGTGAAATTTATTGTCCCGTGGAACATGAGTTGGATGCGGAAATTGCTGCCTTCGGAGTTCAATGATTCCCACTGATACAATTCCTGATGGTTATACGCTTTTGCGTAATGGCAAACTTCGTGCAAAAGCCGGTCGCGGCAAAATTCCTTACGGCCTGACGCAACCGATGCTTTTGCGTATTGCTGAATTGCGCGACGTCTCACAGCGGCCTAAAAACCGGCTCGGCCACGACTTGAAACGTCTTTTTGAACAAGCGGTGTCACTGATCTCCGACGGATGTGATATGGCACGCGAAGGTGAAAAGGATAGGGCGCGTAATTGGTGGCGTTTTTTTACTAACGCAAACGTTGTCCAGATTTTTGAAAATCCGCTGACTCAAAAAATCGCTGGTATATCCCCTGCCCAGTTCAAGCAATTCTCTGATGAGTTGTATCGTTTAAAAACGTGTTGTCATCCTGACGATTTGCAGGACTGGAATTCTGATATCGCTGCTATCCGGCAATCGTTGGAAGAAATTCTTAAACAGGTGTCTCGCCCTAAAAAGCGTTCGACAAAAAACCAATTTCCAAGCCTCGGCCGGAATAGTCTCCGCAAGAGCAATAACGGGCGACTTTATGCCCTGAGCGTCCCGAGGCTTGGTTCAACTTTAGGGAGAACGCTGTAACACGCTATGAGTGTTATCGTGCCAATCCGTTTGACTGACGATGAATGTGCTGCGTTGGACAAAATCGTTTCCAGTAACGAAACGGTCGGTTTTGAGAACCGGTCTGAATTCTTTCGTCTTTTGCTTCTTCGTGAGCGCGTCCGTCGAGGAGAAAAATTAAATCCTCAGTCATTCCGCTCCGTGAATCGTGTTCGCGCTCACGATCTAAAACTTTCGCAATCAAGCGGAACATTTGTGCCCTGCCCCGTGGCGCAAATCAATCAAGGGGAAAATAAATAACGTTATGGCTGAAAAAAATGAAACTCTGGTTCAAAAGCCGGTTGTTGTTCCGGCGGTTCTTGCTGAGGCACTAATGAAAGGTCGTGTGGTCTTCACCGGCGAGTTCCGTCGTGGTGTAGCGGTCGAGTTCGGAGGGAAAGGGGGTAAACTGTACCACCAGACAAAGTGCAGTGTCGAGACTGAGTCGGGCACTATCACTGTTGTCGAGTTCCTCCCTGACGAAGTGAAATGGAATGAGTGGGTTGCTCCGTTTCAAAAGGGGCAGATGGTTTATGGCGTCTGCCGTGGTTTGGAAGAAACATCAGGGGTGCAGGTCGCTACTGCGAAACTCCACCCCCTGCTCTGAACGATGGAACCGGCCGCCCCGCAGGGGCGGCCGGTTCTATGTTTAATTAAAGGTTAAACATCTGCACAATGAAATACAAACCTACTGACATTCTCCGCAAGTTCGTCATGCGGCAGTGCATTCAGCACCTTGTTGAAACTTCGGAAACTGCTGTTTGGTTGAATCTTACTTTTTGGGAGAACGTTACCAGCAAGGAGTATGCTAACAAGTGCTGGAACCGTCTTAAAATGACTTTGATGCGTCAGTATCCTAATTTCAGGCTGGTCGGTGTCTGGGCGCGTCAAGGTCGTGGTGCGTGGCATATACATGCTGTCTGTAATCAGCGGGTTGAAATTGAATGGTTCCGGCGTAAAGCCATGCGGGCGGGTTTTGGTACACAAATTTACGTACGGGAATTGGATTCGAGGCAGGAAACTCCTCAAAAAATCGCTCGGTATATTACCGGTTACTGTACGGACAAGAACGCGCTTGACGCCGAAAAGGACAAAGGAGTCCGCCGCACAATTTTTTTAGGAAAGCACGTTCGTGTAGTCAACATGCGTTACAAGTCATCCTTAAAGAAAGTTACTTCCGTTGGTCGCGATCTGGCGCGTGATTTCATGGACACTGAATATTTTGCACAATCTGATTTTCATCGCGAATATTCACCGGTAGGCGGTCGTAAGAAGGTCTGGGAGACGTGGGGACAATGGTATAAGCGGAATCGGGATTATTGGTTCCGTCTTGGTTGGGATTCTCTTTCTGACGAGGTGCAAAGTGAAATGATAGAATTAGATAAATACTGCGTTCGCTATTTTGAAACTGGTCAATGGTCTTATGTCTAAAATGTTTGAAGTCTTATGGCAGATAAACAATTTAACTCTTCGGCCAATACTTCCGTTCTTGGAATTCCTTCATTGCGTCCACGGCTTGGTCCTTGTCTTGTTTTGGAGCGGTTGCAAGCTTGGCATCAGTCACCAGCGTTGTCTGTTTCGCAGGTGCAGTCTCTGACAGGTTTGTCCCGCTCTCGCGTTGTTTATCTGTGCGAAACGGGTATCTTTCGTCTAGATCGGAATAGGCAGATTCTTTTCCAAACCATTGTGCAATATTACTCGAATAGAGTTTTAAGGTTATCAGGGGCAAACAAATTCCTACGCAAAGAATTGCCCATATAGACAAAAGCGTTCCGAGCTTCATCCAAAGTGGGCATGCTTCTAAATACTGTTCAAAGCTAATATCATTGTATGGGTTCATAGTGTCGTTTTTTAACAGTGTCAATTTTCGACACTATTCAGTTTTTTGTTTTCTTGGTCAACTTCTTTCATCAATGGCAATTCCGCTGTTGTGTAACCGAAAGGTAAAAAATGAAAACGTTTATTGAAGGGGTCAAATCCCGTGTCCGCAGTGCGGTCGCGTTCGTTGACCGTAATGCCCGCAAAGTTGTGGCCGCAGTCGTTGCGGTTGGTGTGGCTGCTGTCGGCAGTCTGGCTCAGGCTCAAACCGATGCAACGGTTATTGGGGCTAACGCGTCGACGGCGTTTGATACGCTTGCGCCGATTACAATCACGATTGCTGGTTTCTTCGTGATTCTCAAGTTGGCTAAGCGCGTCGTGAAATAATTCCAAAGCTCACGCGAGCCGATTTGGTGAAAGTTGAGTCGGTTCGCGTGAGTTCTTACAAATTATGACTTCACTTGAATTCCAAGTTCTTGCCGTCTTTATTATTACATTATTGGTTCACTTATTGCTTGAGAAGTTTTTGCCTGATGAGCCATTTACGTTTGCTGATAAGGCCATCAGTTGGTTAGTTATTGCCTCTACCATTATTTTGGCCGCAGGCGTCTGGCTCGTCGCCGTCAAGAATTCTCAATTTGCTCCTCACCATATAACCGGCGATCTAAACGGTAAACTGGTCTGCGATTTTTGGACAACGAACCCGGTCCATATTGTTTATCAAACACAGCTCGTTCCAACAATAAACGGTCTTCAGTTCAAGGACGTTCCCGTCACGAATTATTACTGGCATGTCTGGTCAATCTTCAAAAAATGAAAAAGTTTATTCTATTTCTGTTCTGTCTGATGCCTTTGTTCTGTGACGCTCAGGAAAATCAGTCACAACTTAATTTGACTGTTCATAACATCGGTACTGGCACTTGGTATTACGGTTCCCCCAGTGGTTTTTACATTACGAATGCAGTTTTTTATTGCGATGGTTCTTTCATGCACGGTAGTTATGAGACTTTGAGTTCAGTAATCGGTACGATTGCAGCGGGTATATCTCCTACTTACAACGTTACGTTTTCTGGCTCTGCAGCTGACGGTTATGGTTGTTTGGGTTCGTATGTTCAATATGTTATGTACGCAACGTCAAATTCTGTGATTCTTCAGCCGCCGTTGGCTTCATGGAATAATAATTATTATTCCTCGGCTGCTCAAGCTCTTGAGACTCTTAACGTCATTGTGGACGGGACGGCTGTTGCTATTACAAATTATCCTGTTTTCACGAACTATACTGGTACTGTGGTCAATAATCTTGGCGTAACCGGTGTAGCGAGTTGGTATTATGATGGCTTCCTTGTCCAGACTGAAACTTTGGCGCCGGGTCAATCCGGTTCCTACACGACTCCTCCCATTGAAGTTTCACCGGTCCCTCAGCTTTATACGTTTACTGCCTCAATAAATTCGGTGGGCAATGCTATTGGTTATAACACCGATGGCACTCCTAATTTTACAGCGGGTAGTACTGGTGGCGGCGATTCCACTACCCTCACTGGTTCTGGTTCTTCGCAGACAAATACCCTGACGGGTAACGGCACGTCTGGCGGCGGTAGTGCAACGGTCACAACCAATGGGGTGTCTTTGGCTTCGGGAACGAATTCAGAAGTTGTGATTGGTACGAATGTTGTATCGTGGTCTCCGCCGACTGGCGTGGCCTCAGAATCGACTTTGGAAGCGGCGGCGACACTGGCTCATAGTGACAGTGTAAACCTGCTCCAAGGCGAAGCTGTTTTACACGGTGATTTAGGAGTGGTTACGAATGAGCTTGGCCAGCTGATTGGTGGTGTGTCTAGTAATAATATCCTGTCGGTCAATGCTGATACATATTTGAACCAGATTGCCACTAACACGGCACGGGCGGCTACCAATCAAAGCTCTCTTGTTATCTCAAATCTGACTCTGACTGTTTCTAATGCGCCTTTAACATTTAGTAATTACGCGACTGCAACGACTCAGCTTGGTGACTCAAATACACTGAGTCAAATGTTGGCTACTAACTCCGCACTTTTGAGTTTACTTTCTTCCGGACAGTCCAACGGTTCTACTTATTCCGTTCCTGCCGATGGGACTAATTATGATGCGGCTCTTGCCACTGTTAGTTCTCGTCTTGCACCTGTCATTACCCAGTGGCAGGCAAACCAGTCACAGATTACCGGACCGAATTACACTGAAGGACAGGATACGCCTGACGATATGACGTTGGCCATTGGTACGTTTGGACTTATTGATTTCAATCCACTACACAATTCAGGCGTTGCATCAATTTTCGCGCTGGCAAAAAAATTTATCGCTTGGCTTTTAGTGTTTGCATACCTCGGCAAAGTTATAACGGACACGTTGCAAACTGTCCGGTGGTTAACTGACGGCAAGACGAGAACTGTTGCGCCCATGGATGCTGAGCTTCTCGGTTCTGGCGGCAATGTTGTTGGTGTCTCAATGTCTCTGCTCGGAAGCGTAGTCGTTATGGTTGTTTGGGCGGTTGTGTTGGGCACTGTTCTAACTTGGACAATTTCGGGATTTGACGTGTTTGGAACGTTTAACTCGAATCCCTTAACTGGCGGTCCGAAAGGTTCTGTTGGGCTTGCGGAATCGTTCTTTCCATTCGGACTATTTTTTGCACTGGCTACGTCATATCTGATCTGGCGGATGACTTACGGCCTTGCATTGCTTTTAGGCTTAGCAGTTATGCGGATGATGTTTGGAGGCTAAAATTATGCAAAATTTGACTTTCGAAAATGCGGTTTGTTTCGGCATCGGTATGGCCGTCGTCTATATGATGTTCCGGGCGATGGGCGTTTTTGTCGTTGCCTTGCTGTTCACGTTGACATTATCCGTGCACGCGCAGACTAATTTCGTTCTCGTTGAAAATTTGGATCCTTTGCCTGTCGTCGTCACTGCTGCAAGCACGCCGAATTATTGGCCGGCTACTGCTGCCGGCTTTGGGTTTGGCCTGACCGTTTGCGGCTTCGGTTGGGTAATCCGTATGGCTCGTAAAACTACTTCTGATTTCTGAAATGAATAACGTCACCATCATCGTTCCTGAAAAAAAACAGCGTCGCAAATTCTCCTCGTGGGGTGAAGCTTTGGAAAGCCTGCGCTGGTGGGTTGTTCTTGGCCATGCTGAACGTGTTTTAGTGAAATTTGTTGTCGGATGATTTCCTTCTTCACAGGAAAGCCTGGCGGTGGCAAGGGTCTACTGTCTATGCAACAGATCGTGGATGAGCTTGTCAGCGGGAAGCGTCATATCATCTGCAATACGCCGGTACGGCTGTTGCCTTGGATATTCGGCAATGGCCAGCCGATGATTGGGCTGAAGTCATACCTCCTGCAAAAATACGGCAAAGATTTTGACTGCGAAAAGCGCGTTCATATTCTGGATGATGATGACATTTCATCCTTCTTCCTGTTTCGCGTCGTGGACGGCAAGCTTCAAAAGGCCGAAGCGGACATCCAGAAAAAGGGCGATGAGGAACGCGTAATGGGCTATGACACCTCACTGGCGGCGCAATCCGGCGGCGTGTTGTATGTCGTGGACGAAGCATGGAAATTTTACGGTTCGCGCAATTGGCAAAAGACCGGCGAGGCAATGTTGTTTTATGCGGCACAGCACCGGCATTTCGGCGATGACGTTTTAATTGTTACGCAACATACGAAACAGATTGACCCTGCTATCCAGCGTGTAGCTCAGGATTTTTGGGTCGTCACGAATCACTCGAAATTAAGTTTCGGCATGTTCCGGCAACCGGACATTTTTTCGGTAGCAATTTTTGACCAAGCTCCGACCGGTGGCCAGTTGAAACCGATGTCGCGCAAAATATTCCGGCTGGATAAAAAGGGGTTGGCGCAAACCTACGATACGTCATCTGGTGTCGGACTGGCCGGTCGCATGGCCGCTGACACTGGGGCGCGCAAAAAAGGTCTGCCGTGGTGGACGTTCCTGATTCTGGCGGCGATCATAATTGCTGTCGTTTCTGAAATTCCTCGTCTCGGCGGTTGGGTGGTGGGTAAAGCTTTACCGAAGCTAGCGCAAAAACCGCCCGCACAAAATCAACCGGCACGTCCACATAGATCGTTAAGCGATGATATTGAACGAGCCACAGAAGATGGAGTGACGGATAATGCTGACCGTTCTGACGCACCGAAAAATCAAGTCCGTCAACGGCCTCTGGGCGATTCACCGGAGGACACAAATAATGTCACGTGTTCCGGCATCGCAATATTATCAAAAGATAATGTGATTGCGTTTTTTTCTGATGGGTCAACGGCATATGGTTCGGAGGGCGAAATTCAGAAAATTAGTGGTCATTGGGTTTATGCGTTCGGGAAAAAGTATCGGCTCTGTGGTTCCCCTGCCCGTTCGCAGTCGTCTCGTCCACGCGATGACTACGCGCAGTCGGACCATATTGTTGATTACGGGCAGAATAATTTGCCGGATGCGCCGGTTAACGATGCGGAAATTTTGCCGTCGATAAGCTCGCAAGCTTCTGCAATCGTTTCGCCTCCGCGAATCAATGGGATTGGTTCGATGTCTTTTTCGCAGTCTGTTAGTCACGCTCAGTCTCAAGGTTACCAATCTTCAAATTGACTTGGATTTCCGCGATAGCGGTTCAATCCGAAACCCGGCGGGTCGAAAACGTCGCATCAGCGAGCCGCAAAGCGCGCTTAAATGGGTTTTTCTGTATTACGTCAACAATTTTTTTTCATGTCACTTTTCTAATGTTTACCGCACTGAGATAAGCGCATATTGTGTAACCTTAATTGTAGACGCACTCCCAAAGGGCTGATTTTTCAAAACCGGCCTTATTGTCGTGCTCGTGAGCGCGACAAAATTAAAGCAGATACACTTGCAGCTCACCGAGTTTCAGGAATGTATGAGCGGTTCGGTTTCATTGTGGAACATCCTGCAACAATTGCCGAAACACTGCAAAGATCAGAATCAAAATTTAGATGAAATGGAAACGGTCATTTATCAACTGATTGCTGGGGGTAAGGTTGAGAAGCGGGGATCGAACGGTTTTCTTTTTGTACGGCTGGGTTCTGTTTTAGGTCATCGCAACCGGCGGCGTTCTCGTAAATAGATTTTTGGATATTCTCTACGGTAAAACTACTTGAGACTGGAATTTCAACGAGTCTGATACTTGTTTTTTTCAGTGCATCTCTTAATTCTGTATCACGAATAATCCTATCCTGTCTCAGGTGAGATTTATCATTAAGCTCAATTACTATCAGCGGCTTGCTTGTTTTATTGTCGCATATCACGAAATCAACGTGTTTTTGCGAAATCTTGTTGAATGCTTTCCAGAAATTAGTGCCGCGTTTTTCTCCTTTCACTTCTAAAATATCCGCCTGCCTAACTTTTGCGAAAACTGTCTCATTATCACGCACAGCTTTCCTTAAAATATTGAAAAAAATCAGCTCTGGAGGTGATAACAAATTCGATTTTTCTACATAGTTATAACCTTCAAAAACCTTTTTAATCGGCCATTCTTTAACTAGTAAAATCAGTGCTACCAGCGTTATTAAAGCAATCGTTCCTATCATACACACTCTGCGTAGTGCAATAAGCGTGCCGATGCTTCAACCTCATTCTCGTTAGCGGGCGTGGTGCATAGGTAGCACACGGGGATTGCATCCCTGAGAACGGGGTTCGAATCCCTGCCCGCATCCAATTTAAATGAGGTTCGCTGTTTATCCGCAAAGCGATTGACCCGTCCATGATGAAGAAAATGCCTTCGGTTGCACCGTCGAATGCCCCTGCTCTGCCTTATCAGAATCAGCCGGGTGAATTCCGTCACCAGCGGGATCTAAATTCGACGAACTCAGTTTCCAATTTCCGGCTGCCGACCGGTGATTCGCCGGATGACACCAATAATGTCTGGTGCACCGGCATCGCGATTTTGAGCAAAGATGATGTGACGGCATTCTTTTCTGACGGGTCAACGGCCTTTAGTTCGGAGGGGGAAATTCAGAAAATTAAAGGTCGCTGGGTTTATGCCTTCGGAAAAAAATATCGACTTTGCACCGCTCCGCCGCATTCCGAAAGTTCCCGGCAGGATGAAATTGCTGATTCCGGTCACATCGTGGACTACGGTCAGAACAATTTGCCTGACGTTCCGGTGAATGAGGCGATTATTCTTCCGTCGATAAATTCGCAGGTTTCGGCGATACCCCAAACACCGCGAATCAATGGTTTAGCCTCTATGCCGTCCTCCCCGGGTGCATCTCAGGGGCAATCCTATTAAGCATTGCGCGGCGGGGGCGCGGAGCATTAAATATATAAATTATCATAAAGTATAAACTTTAAACATTTCGACAAAAATTTTATTTAGTTGATTACAAATGATTTACGAAAACAACGATTGCAATTCTGCGAAAAACATTGCAAAAGGTTTCAAAAGTGTTACCTTAAACGGTAGCAATGAAAACAATTGAAAAAGATAACTCTCAAAAGTCAGAAGCTTCTTATCCGCTTTATGATTTTGCCGAAGCGGTGAAAATTGCTGAGGCTGTGCGTGACTTAGGCGGTGGTAATGCCCCAGTTGCCAGAAGTCTATTGGCGCAGCATTTACAACTGGCTGAAACAGGTCCCAGCTTTTTCCAGCGTGTCTCATCTTCGAAGTCATTCGGTATGATTGACGGTCGAGGTGCTTATACTTTGACTGATATTTCAAGGCAGTATTTTTATCCGACTAGTGAAAACGGAAAGGAAGTGGCTTCCGTTAAAGCATTAACATTTCCTAAAGCATTCTCTATTTTAGTGCAAAAATTTGACGGCGGAAAACTTCCTTTAGTTGACATGGTAGGAAACATCATTCATGCAGAAGCTGATATTCCTGTTAGTAAAAAAAATGTGGTTGCGGGAATTTTCTTACGCAGCATTCAGACTATCGGTGTTGTGGATCCTGGTGGTTTCTTGAGGTGCAAAGCTCATGTTGCGGCTGGAATGCGACGCGTGCTCCAAGCGCCACCTCTTGCGCCAGCGCCGACGGCTGAACAGGAATATTCTAATGCGGCAGCCGAAGGGAGAGCGCCGAAAGAATTTACGTTAAACGAAAAACGGTCGACATTTCTTGACAAGGATCGTGCTCGGGAGGTTACGCTTGATTGCCCCTTTTCCTTAACGCAAGCTGAATACAATCGGATTTGTAATTGGATTAAGGCAACGTGGATTGTCGAGGAGGAACCAAAAACGTAATAAAATTTGCCCCAGTCGTGCCTGAAACACGCTGGGGCTTTTAAGACCTAGCTGGTCGAAGCTGCTGTTATCCAACTTGGCGTCCAAAACCGAGAATTAACACAGCGAGCTGATTCCAACCCAGCTTCATAGATCACTAGGCAACCTTTATCTGTAATAGACCAATACCACAAAAAACCATTAAATCAAGGCCTTTCTACTGAGGTTTAGAGTTCTAATACTGCAAATGGATGTGGATTTCCGCGAAAGCGGATGCGGATTAATAAAAAACGCAGAGCGTCAAAAACGTCCCATCAGGGAGCCGCAAAGCGCGCCTAAAAGCTGTTTTCGTTTTCTTCAATGAGCGTTTTATCCTCAAGCAATTCACCGGATATTCACAAAAACTTTCTGTCGCTGTGAATAACAGGTTGGCAACTCAAAAAGCCTGTCAACAATTTTATAAAAAATCTTTCTCGCGGGCTGAAAAATCACAAAACCCTTTGTTTACAATGCAACAACATACATTGTGTATCTTTAAATATTACCCCGAAGGAACGTCAAATCGCGGGATCGGCCATGCTCCCCAAAATTGATTCTCTACCCTGCGGTTATTTTTAAGTTGTGGCCGGGAATGAAATCCACCAGTATTCATGTGGAGAAATCGGGCATATAAATCGGGATCAAAAACCTATCAACTAAATGAAAAAAGAAATCTTACTTTTTCTCATCAGTTTCACTATCTTGTCATCTATTTCCGCCCTGGCGCAAGGTACTATTTCATCCCACGCCGCCGTGCAGGGTATTTTGCTTACCGTTAACATTGCTGATCCTTCCGCAGTGGTCATCATGTCCACCGGCCAGAATGCTTTAACAAACAATAGCACCACCACGGCCGCAGACGGCGTGCTGCTGGCAGGATTTTTTTCCGCCAATACCGATGTGAGCGGCAGCATGTCCGGATCGTTGACCGGCGGAGGTTCAGGCGTGACGTATTCTTCTTACGCCAGCGATACGTTCAACGGTCCCTCTTCCGGCGCTCCGCTGGGTGATCTGGATTTATTCAGTTTTGGTTCCGGCAGTGTCCAAACGTTTTCCACTGCGAACTCAGCTTTTACCGGTTCCGTGGCGATTGATTTCTCCACTCTGGCCGCCAATTTAAGCGGATCAGGAACCATTGGATACATTTATGCCGGCAATGGCGGGGCGAACGGAACGAGCGGCAATCTTGGCCCCATCATCGGCGAATGGATCGCCATTGATCTGGTGCCGGAACCGGGCGCGAATGCTTTGTTAGCATTAGGCGTTTTGGGTGCAGGCTTGATGTTTTATCGCCGCCAGCGGCTGGTATAACCTTATCATCCGGGCGGACAAACTTCATCTCTGCCCGGCTTTTCTTTTTCCCACCGCTAAAAAATAATTACCGGCGGCGCAACTATCATCAGTGTCTGAAGACCATCAAACTCACGATACTGCCGATGGCCATGCAGATCGCGAGAAGTGCGGTTTCGGTAAAGGCGGTTTCTGATTTTGGTTTCATAAGCAGGTGCTTGTAAGCTTATAGAATGCCAACTTTAAATTCCGGATTGATGATCGAAAAACCACTTAAAAACCCTTTGAAAATAGAACAATCTTATGAAATTGGTTATTTTTCCAGAAAGACTGTCTTATTATCATGCGTCTATTTAACGCTGTTATAGCGTTTGACCAGTTTACGGGAGAGGTTTCGCGGCAGAATTCGTGGAGTGAAGACTAATAACTTGTTGGCCGTTCCGGGAACACAGATAACTTTTCCCGCACGGAAACTTTTGTGACCGGCGATCGCCACGGCTTGCGCAGGCATTTTCCTGACCTGTACCGGCCGGACTTTATCGCCGCGAGCGACCTGGCCAAAGTTGGATTCAGTCGGTCCCGGACACAGCACGTTGATGGTCACGCCGCGGCCGGAGAATTCCGCCGCGAGCGCTTCGGTGAAGGATTGCACGAACGCTTTGCTCGCGTAATAAACCGCCATGTTCGGCCCGGGTAAAAATCCAGCCACGGAACCGACATTCAAAATTCCGCCGCGCCGCCGTTCGAGCATGCCAGGTAAAAACAATCCGGTCAGCGCCGTCAACGCGGTGATGTTGACGTGAATGATTTCAAGCTGGCGAGACAGGGGCAATTGTGTGAAACCGCCTTGTAATCCGAAGCCGGCGTTGTTGACGAGCACATCGACGTGATGCCCCGCCCTGCCCGTCTGTTCGAAAATTTTCTGCGCTGATTCCGGTTGGGCCAGATCAACGGGCAAAACATGGACTTCAATTCCGTGTTTGTGGCGAAGCTCTGCCGCGAGTTTTTCCAGCGCAACCTGATTCCGCGCGACGAGAATCAGATTTGATTTATCGGCGGCAAAACATTTCGCTAATTCCAGGCCGATGCCGGACGATGCGCCGGTGATCAAAACCATTTCCGTTTTTGAATGCGTCACGCTCATCAAAAAATCAGCGATTATCCAGGCCGAAACGCGAAGTCAACGGCCAATAGACAAAGAACGATTTCCCGATGACGTAGCTTTCCGGAATCGGTCCCCAGAAACGCGAATCGAGACTGTTGCAGGTGTTATCGCCCATCGGCATACAATTGCCGGGCGGCACATCCACGACGGCATTCTCATCGGGGAAAAACGGCATATCGCTCAAACCAAGGATGCCATATTTTTGAGCAATCGTGCCGTTGACATGACCGGACCATTGGCTATCACGCGGCGGCGTGTCAGGATTAAATCCATATATATTTTGAAAATGTGGTGTTTTTGCATCCAACCGGACACCATTGATGATCAGATGACGGTCGTCGCCGATCTGAACTTTTTCACCCGGTAAACCGACGAGCCGTTTGATATAAAATTCGTCATCCGGAATCGGGTTGGCAGGATTGGCATTACGCATCGCTTCAGGAATTCCCGCTGTTTCAAAAACAATGATATCGCCGCGACTTGGGCGGCAAAAATTATACGTCAACCGGTCAACGAACAGATGGTCGCCGGCACTGACCTGGATTTTTACCAGATCATCGCCTTTGTGAAATTCGCGGCCGGGAAATAATCCGGCGCGGATCGCCAGCGGAATTTCACCGCAATCCGGGGGGAACCAGATAGTTTGCGTGACGCCGCCGAACGTGATGGTTTGCTTGATATTAAAAATCAATAATTTGGTGACCGGGCCAACGCAGTAGCGATCAACTGCTCCATCAGCAGGCGCAATGATATGCACATAAGAATTTCCCTCAACCCATGCTTTAATGCGATCTAAGCCGGAAGGAACGACAATGGCCTTTTGTGCCGCTGCCTGTTTTTGGAATTCTGCTTTCGCTTGATCCTCGTAACCTCTTTGAGCAAAGCTGAACGCTGAGCCATAATCCGGCGTCGAATTTACCCCGAACAGCGTCGGTTGCATTGAGCCGGTGGGAATCTTGAATGGTTGCAGAAAAAACGTGCGGATACCCATCGCCACCGCGAGCGCAACCAGCAGCACTTCCACATTTTCGCGCCACGCGGCATGCGGATACGGCTTGATCCATTTTTCAGCGGCGAACTGTAATTCTTCGCCTTTGATGTTCATCCGGCCGGTGTGCCCTTCCCTGATAGCAGCGGTCAATTCATCCAGCTTGGCTTGCACGGCAACAATCGCTTCGGTCGAAAGCAGATCGCGTTGCGCCGCGAGGAGACGACGATAATGTTTGCGCGCCGCGCACGCATTGCGGACGGTCTGCGAAATGAACCAGCGGAAAAACGTCATAATTTAGTCAAGTCCTTCGACACGGATGGCATCAATTTGCACAAATTTAATTCGCAGCAAAATACCTGCAACGGAGGCGAATGAAAGGAAATTTCCTGATTTGAATTGAGCCCCGTCGCTCCGGCTGCTACAAAATCAAAGAAACTATGGCCGAAGCGAACATTGAAAACACGCTAGTCATCATCAAGCCGGATTCGTTCTGGCGTCAAATGGAGCAGCAGGTCGAAACGCGCATCAAAAATCTGGGACTGACCGTCACCGGCGAATGCACGCTGGCAAACGGCGAAAATCTTTCCGAAACCCAATGGCGCGAATTTTATTTTCCGGCCATTGGCGATAAACCCGCCATCATCACCGGCACGGCAAAATATATGGCGCACGGACCGGTGAAAGTGATCCGCTTACAAGGCGCAGGGGCCGTCCAGAAAGTTCGTCAGGCCATCGGGGCCACACGTCCGTGGCAGGCAGAGAAAGGTACGATCCGCGGTGATTTCTGGGCCGGCGCTGAAGAAGCGAATGCTGCACACCGCGCAAAATTTCAACAGGCGGGCGATGATAAATTTCTCTTCAACATGATCCACGCGTCGGATTCAGAAAAGAGTTTTGCGCGTGAGGTTTTGTTTTTCAACAAGTTGTAGTTGCCTGGCCACAAATATCGCCTGTGAGATTTTTGCGTCGCCAGCGGACGGTTATAACTTGATTTTCCCCGGGAAAAATAAAAGCGCGATGCCGCCGACAACGGTCATCAATCCCAGCGGTCCGAGTTTGAGCCATGGAATTTTTCCGGCCGGATGACCTTGTGCCATCAGCCCCTCAATTGTAACAAATAAACCCAGCAAAATCAGCACGCTACCGAATATCAGACACCATTTGTTCTTCGAGAGTTTCATCAGTTATCAAGCCTTTAATACTTCGATGAATGCTTCCTGCGGAATGTTCACGTTGCCGATGGATTTCATCCGTTTTTTGCCTTCCTTCTGTTTTTCCAACAGCTTGCGCTTACGTGAAACGTCGCCGCCGTAGCATTTCGCGGTCACGTCTTTGCGGAAGGCGCTGATGACTTCGGACGCTACAATTTTTCCGCCGATGGCCGCCTGGATCTTGATCTGGAATTGCTGGCGCGGAATGACTTCTTTTAATTTTTCCGCGAGCGCACGTCCCCTGCCCTCGGCCTTCGTACGATGCACGATACAGGAAAACGCGTCCATTGCTTCGGTGTTCACGAGCATGTCGAGCTTCACCATGTCGCTCGCCTGGTAATCCGCCGGCTCGTAATCCATTGAGCCGAAACCGCGCGTGATGCTTTTGATGCGGTCATGGAAATCGATCAGGATTTCGTTCAGCGGAATCAGGCTCGTCAACATCACGCGACGCGAATCCAGCGTTTCCGTGTGCTCGACGCTGCCGCGTTTTTCGGAAATGAGCGCCATCATGTCGCCGATGTTTTCGTTCGGACAGATCACGAACGCTTTCACCATCGGCTCCTCAATCGTCGCGATGTAAGTCACGTCCGGCATGAACGCCGGATTATCCACTTCCTTCTGCGTGCCGTCCGAGAGCGTCACTTTATAGACCACGCTCGGATACGTCGCGATGATGTCCATGTCGTATTCACGACGCAACCGTTCCTGCACGATTTCCAAATGGAGCAAACCGAGGAAACCGCAACGAAAACCGAAGCCGAGCGCAACGGACGTTTCCGACGCATAAACGAACGCGGAATCGTTCAGCTTCAGTTTGCCCATGGACTGTTTCAACTGTTCGTAATCCGCCGTGTTGATCGGATAAATCCCGCTGAACACCATCGGATGAATTTCCTTGAAGCCGGGCAATTCGCCGGACGGATTCCGTGCGTCGGTGATCGTATCGCCCATCTTCACGTCCGCCGCGCTCTTGATGTTCGCCGTCATGTAACCGGTTTCGCCGGTCTCCAATTTTTCGCGCTGATACGGTTTCGGATTAAAACTGCCGACTTCCTTCACTTCAAAATTTTGACCCGAGTGCAACAGTTTCACCATCATGCCGGGCTTTAATTCGCCGTTGAACACGCGCACATGCGTGACGACGCCTTTGTACGTGTCGTAATAAGAATCGAACGCCAACGCCTGCAAACTTTTTTCGCCCGTCGGTTTCGGCGGCGGCACGCGTTCGACGATGGCTTCGAGAATATCTTCAATGCCGATACCCTGTTTCGCGCTGCACGGAATCGCCGTTTCGGCGGGCAATGCCAAAACATCTTCCAATTGCTGCAACGCCTGCGGAACGTTGGCGTGGCCGAGATCAATCTTATTGATGACGGGAATAATCGTCAGATCCAACTTCGCCGCGAGATGATAATTCGCCACGGTCTGCGCTTCGACGCCCTGCGCCGCGTCAATCACGAGCAACGCGCCTTCGCACGCGCTCAAGCTGCGGGAAACTTCGTACGCAAAATCCACGTGGCCCGGCGTATCAATGAGATTCAATTCGTACGTCTCACCGTTCTTTGCCTTGTACAACATCGTGACTGGATGCGCCTTGATCGTGATGCCGCGTTCCTTTTCCAGATCCATCGCATCAAGCAATTGTTCGGACATATCGCGCGTGGCGATCGTGCCGGTCATGTGCAACAGGCGGTCGGAAAGCGTCGTCTTGCCGTGATCGATGTGGGCAATGATGCTGAAATTTCTAATGTGTGCGGCGTCCATTTAATTTAATAACGAGCGCAGCAGAATAACTGGAAAACGGTTGAAGAAAAGGAAATTTGACGGCGGTGAAAAAGCAAAGCGTCGTTTCTTTTTTACCAACCGTTTAAATCCCGTGTCAGTCGATGTTCAGGGTGAACCGGATCCACCACGAATCGCCGCTGCGTTCAATCGAAGCATCCGTGGGAAGTTGGCCGTTGACACGGATTTTTGAAATTTCAGGCGATTTCTCAAACGGCCCGAGCCGCGCTGCGATCGGGCCCAGTGATTGGTCGGCGCTGATTGTTAATGTCATTCCGCCGTCCGTGCGCTTCAACTTATAATGCAGCCGGGTGGTTTCCACCTTTTCGGCTTTCTCAAATAGAACGGGATATCCGGTTACCGTGATCTCATTCCAATCATAAGGCATGCGCGGGTAAAGCCGTAAACGGTCCGGCTGCGTGTCGTCCACCCCGACCACCAGCCGCAGCATTTTGACAATCTCCGCTTCCTGAACGCCATTTCCTAAGTCACCCATTCGATACCAGTAACGTCCGGTGGGATCGATGTCGCAAGCTTCCGGCACGATGAACGAATCAATTTGCGGATCGTAGATTTCTTTGGCGGCCCACTTCAGCATTTCCGTGGCATCGCGCATCTGATCCTGCAACAACGCCGCCTGGGTGACTAAACCCTGGCCATAGCCAAACGCCTGTCCATAGAAACCGAATGGTTTGTAAGTGGTGATTAACCGTTGATAAGTCGTCTGGTTCACCGGCCGCCAGTCAGGATTATCATCTTCCGGGGTGAATCCCTGGTAATCTGCCGGGAGAATCAATGGTCCGAGAACAGAACTTTTATTCGGCCAGCCGGCGTGATTCAACGTCCAAACCCGGCCATATTTTTTGTCGTTGATAATGTATTGTTTAGCCATCGCGTCCCGCATTGCATCGGCGCGGGCGCGCCATTGCGTTGCCGAGTTGGTTTCCCGGATAGAATCCGCCATGTTGGCCAGCGCGCGGAGAGCGTTCATACAGGTATAATCCGGATAAACCGAATAGCCGACCATCCCGGCGGCTTCGCTGGTGGTGAAGAGAATCCCGTTAGTGGCTCCTGAAATTTCGGGATGCGCAAACTGCCACAAAATCCAATCGCCGGCAGCTTTGACGTCCGGCCAGCGGGCGCGGAGCCATTCGTCCCGGTCCGGAAGCCGTAGCCAAAGTCGATAAAGAAACATGGCCGTCAGACCATGTCCATCGTTTTCAAAGACACACCAGCTTTGAGGTTTGTTGGCGATGCGACCCCAGTGTGGCGGATAAAAATGGCCATCAAATTTCGGAGCAGAAGGCTCTTCCCATAAACGCGCAGTCCGGAGACAGTAGTCTGCACAGCGTAATGCTTCATTCGTATAACCTAACTCAGTTAATTCCTGAAGACTCCGGCCCATGTCCCGCGACCAGGAATCATTATAATAACAGCCGACGTTGGTGGCGTAAGTGCCGAAGCCGGAATAAAGACTCCAGTTAGGAGCGCCTTTGGTGGAGGTGTGATACATGCCATCGTCATCGATTTTATCTTTCATATCCTGGACATTGGCAGGAAAGGCGTTGGCCAGAATCGTCGCATAAATATCTCCGGAGAATGAAACGACCGGCCCCGAATATCCTTTCGGTATTTGTGCCGCCAGGTGTCCCTGGAAATCCCGGTCGCTGACATACACCGCCCGCTTGAGATTTTCGAGAGCGGCCTGAACTCTATTGGTATCCGTGTCCAGCGAAAGCAACGGTTTTTCAACCGCAAACTTTGCAAAATCCGGAGAAAGAGATTGGCCGGGCAGTTCGATTCCATTGGCGATTTTTTCATTGGCAATGGATTCAACCGTAATCCCTGTGATCACCGGAACTCCCAGCTTAACCGGTGAATTTTCCACGAAGATGTCGCGGATTAGTTTGTCCTCCGGAACGATTACCGCCACGTACTTGCCGTCTTTAACCGGCGTGGGCGGATAGAGCCGCAGACTTTGCTGAAGTGTCTTTTGAAAATTCGTATCCGAGGAAAAAGGTTCGGGATTTGCGTAAAATATTTCTCCCCACCAAAGGCTTTCACCAAAAATCAGTGGGAAAACCTGCGTCGAACCATCTGTGTAATCCAACCGGATCGACCCCATATTGTCGCCGATAAAATATCGTTTGGAGTAAGTCCCCAAAGCGGTCCAGCTATGGGGCTTGCCGGTATCGGTCATGCCCAGAAGAAATATCCGCTTTGCCTTGCTGCCGATTTCCACCTGCTCAAATTGCACACGGGTACTATGATTAGTGGTGAATGATAATTTCCCTTCAAGAAAGGGAACGCCATAGCGATCCACAGCGCCGTGGTCGGATTCCTTAGCCGCGTTTGAAAGTGGAATGGCCCAATATCCATTTGTTTCAGCAAAAGAATCTGCAAAGGATATAAGTGGTGATAAAAAAAAGAAAATGATCCCGAAAACCGTAGTTAGATTTTTTACAAAAAACCAGGCATGTCGGTAAAGATAATCATTCAGGCGGAATATCATATTGGGTGCAGGGTAAGTGATTTGTGCCGGGAAATTCAGGCTATGATCGGCTATGGCCGGTTTATCAAACAGTGGCATTCTATTATTAAAATCTCTAAAAAATGTGTGTCGCCAGTAGCGTGGCTCAGTTACAGGGCGTTAGGCTATATTTTATCTTAATGTTCATTTTTCCATGATAATGACGGCCGAGCGTGCGGGAATCTGCAGCGTTTCAGGGGCCGGGATAGCGTCAGGCTGTTCGGGCGTAGCGACGACGAGTTGGTTCGCGTTCGGCAAAGTCAGTCTGGCGGTGATGGATTTGCTGAATTCCTGATTGATGATTACAACGGCACGTTTGCTATCCGCTGCGATAAATACGGAATAACGATATGAACCGTCGGCACTAACGGTGGCGCCCAGCGTGTCGCGAAATTCGCCATCCCATAAGAACGCTTTGTATTTGCGACGCAGCGCATCGATTTTTTTCCCATAAGCCAGAGTGAGGGGGAAATCACTTAAATGACCTTTGTAATAATACGGCTCATACTGAATGACATAGCGATTCAGTAAAATCAAATTAAGCTGCTCGCGATCATCGAAACCGCTGACTCCGGCCAGCATCAGGCAATGACGGTCAATATATTGGCAGAGCGGAATGGCGGTTACGCCGGTTTCTGAAACCGGGAAATACTGCATGAGCCAGTCTTCCGGACCTTCGCCGGAGAAAATAAAATCGGGATTTATTTTGTCGGCGGCGGCCCGAAGTTGCTTCGCCAGCGGCAGGTCGCCATTATAAATATAGCCGGGCGGAGTATATCCATGATCCGGCGCCCAGGAATACAAGACGGTGGCATGATGGCAGACTTCATCCCAAAGCCAGCCTTCCGCGCCGAGCGCCAGTATCTTTTGAAATTCCTGCACGGCGATAGCGCGGTACTCCGGATCAAGGAAATCCATCACGGCCCGCCGGTGAATCCCGATGCCGGCTAACTGTGTCGGGGTCACGTAAGCGTAACCACCCTGTTCATACCGTTTACCATTTTGATCCAGACATTGAAACCGGTACAAGTCATTCGTGTAACGGGCGGTCGTCAGATCAGCCCAATTCAATTTTCCGAAAAGAATCACTTTGACGCCCATTGCCTGGACGCGGGCGATGGCATCATGGAATTCCTGCCAGGAGCCCAGCCCCGGATCGGTATCCTGAATCGGATCGCCACCATCCTGCCCGCCCTTGTTCCAGCCGACCAATTGGACGGCCGCGATGCCATTACTGGCATATTCCTGACCGTATGAAACAAAGTTAGTGTAAGGAATAGTAAAATCGTCTTCGGTCGTATTCATCCGCAGCATCGTCCACGAATGAACTTCACGGGCCCAGTCAGGCAGGCGCGGTTCTTTAAACCACGTGGCGCGCCATTCTTTGTAGAGATCAACGCCGGCGTGCCAGTCACCGGTGTAACTTTTTAAAACCACGGGTGCCAGCTTCCTGGTGGAATTTGGAAAAATGTAAGCCAAATGCGTCGTATGAAATTCAACGGGACCGGGATTATTAACAGCCCCGGTCCGGTGCCGCTGATTAAAAGTAAATCTCAATAAATATGGCTGAGTAGCGTCCTGCATTTCTACATAGAGACCTTCGGCTGGAGATTGGATCAGGCAAAAGAGACTTTGTTTGGATTCGATGACCGGCGACGAAGAAATATCAGCCGATTTAAGATCACCATACCACATGTGCCGGGCCACGAGCGGCGCGCCGCCCGGCGCTTTGTTTAAATCACCCAGGCAGGGATAATCGATAGATTCAATTATCAGGGACGAGTTATTTTCTATGGTAGCGGCGAAGGTCAAGGCACCATTGGTCAGAGTAACAATTGAAGTCAAAGTTATCGGCAGTATTCTGCCCTGGTCGCTCGATAAGTCTTTCCATCGAAAACGTATTTCATGAGCGGATATTTTGGTGACTTCGGTGGCCGATTGCTTTTGTCCGCGCACGGCGATGTTAGTTCGATCCGGTAGCAACAACTTCATTTGGAACGAAACGCCCTGCTCTGCCTGCCGCTCGATAATCCAATGGGTCGTTTTATTTTCCAACCGCACTAAAGCTCCGGATTGAGTATCAAAGACGACTAACATGCGATCATCTTGCAAAGTCACTTCGCCTGCGAAAGCAGTTGACCTGCCGGTAAGATGTAAGAAGGCGGCCAGGATAACCGTGACGGGGAGAAAGTATTTTTTCATGAGGAAATTAAAAGACCGGACGCGTAAGTCATTGTTTATAAATAGTCGCTCCGGCCTGCCAACCGCCTTGATAAATACGCATCACCACCGGTGCCAGCGCGGTAGTAGAATGGGGAGCGGCGAAGATAAAATGACACACGCGAAATTCCAGATGTACCTGAATGCCCGAAATCTCATCCGTCGGGGGAACCAGACCGGTGGCACTGGAAATGACACCCGGATGCTGTTCAAAGGTCCATTGTATCCGGTAAGGGACAGGCGATATTGCGAGGGCAGTGTAAAGTCCTTCGTCCGGAGCGCAAATCAGGCAGAAAGGACTCACTTGCCCTTCACGGGTTTTTGTCGGATAGTTAACGCCCCAATAACCTTTTTCATTGCCGAAATGGGGATATATTTGGTCTATCTTCAGCTGACCAGGCAGGTTATTGGTCATCACCCCCGCTGCCAATGATGTTTCACGCGTGGGCGCATTAAAGTCGCCCAGATAAGGATAGTCCAGAGTTTCGACCGTCAACATGGAGTCATTCTCCAGCGTCGCCTTAAATGTCAGTATGCCGTTGGTCAGAGTAACATCGGCCGACAGAGTCATCGGTAAGATTCCGCCATTTTCACTAACCAGATGATTCCATTGGAAATGAATTTCATTCGCGGATTTTTTTCTAACTTCAACGGCGTGCTGCTTCCCGCCAAACACGGGATTATAACGGCGATGAGGCAGAGGAGCGAACAGCCGGAATGAAACCCCAAGGTCCGGTCGCCGTTCCATCACCCAGTGCGTGGTTTTATCCTCCAGGCGGACTAAAGCGCCGGATTGAGAATCAAAGGCCACGAATAAGGAATTATCTTCTAAAGTCACTTCGCCGGCCAAAAGAGTTGCCGGTGTGAAAATAAGTAGCGCGTACAAAACGGCCAGCCATCGTGCATTTGAGAGAAGGTTTGTCAGGGCATTCATAGCATCATTTTTTAATTACCCCGGCCATCCATTGCCCCGGCAGTGCGACGGTGGCGATATAGTTGTCTTAACAGATTCAATCCCTGATCTGCGGGTTTGAATCTATTGGTATTGAGATAATTCTATGCAGTCAAATTAAGATGAGTCAATTTTCAAAAACGCAGGCGTTTGTCATATATTCGTATGACCTGTATGACCTGGCGCATGCCGCCGGACAGATCGCTGGATTCAAGGCCGTTATCGTCATTTGTAAAAAAACGTATGCAAGGTCTAAGCTGGACTTTACAATGTTTTGTATGCTCGGGGTTATATCCTGTTGTATTATGTTTCCGTTTTTATGCCGGCGCTGTTTGATAAGCGGCATTATCACAACGTTCGTCTGCAACTTGTTTACCAGGTGGACTGTTGTTTGGAGTTTGAAGGGCGAGATGTTTTGTCAGCAGACTGACACATCGCTGTAGCAAGCTGCCGACTATAATTTCACTCTGGTAATCAACGCCGGAATTTGTCAGCGACTCAGTTTTAACGGTTCAAAATAAAATGAAAAAAATAATACCCCTTATCAGTTCTGGAACCGCCGGGCCGCTTGGAGTCAAGCACCTTCCAAGGCTCTGGCTCAAAACTTTATTAAGTGCAACCGGGAATCTGCCGGAAGGCTATAAAGATATTCGTCCAGGGTTTGATTACATGGTGCTGGAAGGCCTTGGTATCAATCCTGACTCCGCGCGGGCTTTTATTGTCAGCCACCGCCCTACCTATCTTGCCTTTGAAAAATGGGTCTGCGAGCAACCGGATGCAGACGTTTCTGATACGAACATTTCTAACATCAATAATCTCATTGAAAACAGGACGAAAAGCCCTGAAATACGAATTGGTATCCTCAAGGACAACGGGCTTCCGGAAGACTCCCCGATCGAAAGCGCAGTTATGCTGAATAATTTAGATGACTGGAAGTCCATCTACGCACAGATTACAGAATAATTCGTGAACACGCAAATGGTCGTGGCGGTATACATTCAATAAGGCAGCCATTGAATTACAGGCAAAAGAGTCAGCCGCCGTAATTCGTTTGTTCTTAAAATCACAATCGCAGCTTCGTTGACGCAGCAACTACGCCCTTTGAGTCCTTCGTTTTCTAATCAACGATTTTTTGATTTTTTCAAAACGTTCAATATCTGTTTCTGGCGGGCCATTATCGAATTGTCCGTTAGGACACCGGCCTCAATTCCCATGCAAGCTCCGGGACATTTGCGCCCAAAGCTTGCATGGGATTGTTGACAGATAATCGGATACTATTTCCAAACTAGGAATTTGTTTCCGGTGCTGCCGTAACCAAACGTCATATCAGCGCCGCCACTGGAATTTTCGTTGCGCAATTCCCAGGTATTCCCGCTGTGGATGACTCCCGGGGTCCAGGTGCCGTTGCCATCCCAATCGCCAACAATCGGAATGTCCGTCGTGCCATTGCCATAGCCGAAGGTGGTATCGGCACCGCCGCCGGTGTTTTCATTACGCAAACTCCACGTGTTCCCGCTCACGACGCCGGGAGTGAACGTGCCGTTACCGTCCCAGTCACCGACAATGGGCGTGTTCCCCGCGCGACCATAGACAAAAGTAAGGTCGGCACCACCGCTGTTGTTCTCATTACGCAATTCCCAAACCAATTGCCCGCTGGTATTGGTCGTGACCACGCCGGGCGTCCAGGTTCCGTTGCCATCCCAGTCACCGACAATCGGCGTTTCCCCGGCCAGACCATAGGTGAAGGTGATATCATCGCCGCCGCCGGAGTTTTCATTGCGCAGATACCAGACCAATTGACCGCTACTGTTGGTGCGGACCACGCCGGGAGTCATACTGCCATTCCCGTCCCAATCACCCGACACAAACATCGTGTCGCTGCTGCTGCCATAGGAAAAACTATTGTTGGCGGCTCCCGTCGTCAGCGTATTGCGCAGATTCCACGTCGGTGCGGAAATCGCCACCGGCTTGCAATAAGAAGAAGCGACCAGATAAGGCGTGAGCGAAGTGCCATTGAACACGTCCACGTCCACGGATCCGGTAATGCCCGTGACCGTGCCCGCATCCGTTGCCTGCCAGAAATCCCAGACCCCTGAACCCCAGGGCTGAGAATAACTGCCGCCGCCCCAGGGACTGCCGGTTTGCTCACTCTCGCCGTTATAATCGGCGATCCAGGCGCCTGTCCAGCCGTTGCCGGTGGTGAGATAGGTGCTGGTCCAGCCGGCGCTGACGTAGATGATAGGAGTAACAGTCAACCCGTTCGCGGCGGCCAGGCTTTGCACATCCAGGCACCATTGATTTACCCAATCGGCCCAACTGCTGGCGCCGGTATAGGTGGTTTCGCCCAGCGTGTTCGGTTCGAAATCAAGTACCGGCATGATGGTTTTGCCGTCGGGAAGGATATAATTTTTTGCGTAATTCCAGAAATAATTCGCTTCCGTACCAGGAGTACAGGAAGCCGGGTCGGCCAGGTCGTACACCCCCATCGTCAGGCCGGCAGCTTTGCCGTTGCCAAGGTTGGACGCCATATTCGCGTCTTCGTAGTAATTGCCCTGGGTGGCCTTCGTAAAGGCGAAGGTGACACCGTCCCCGTAAACGCTCGACCAATTAACCGTGCCGTTGCCTTCATACACATCAACCCCAACTAAACGCGCCCGCGCCTGGTCGGCCCCGGCGGCCAGCGTCAGTGCAGCAGCAATGACGGCTGCGCGCTTGAGGATTGAATTTGCGGAATATCGAACTGGTTTTATCATAACTAGTCTGTTCCTTTTCTTTTTGTTTTGGTTCTCTGCACGAGGGTCGTTGAACAGTTATTGTCCAATCCCTCAAATCACACAAAAGGATTCCCGGCAGTGAAGACACCAATGGCGTCGGAGTGCGGCTGGTTTCATTGTCGTTCCTTAAATTTCCCTTAACCAATCTCATGGCTACTCATGACTTACCCGGGAAAGAGGCGAACTTAGCGGGAAAAATTATATATCACTATCGCCCGTTTAGGCGAGGGAGACAGCCCTTTTAGAATCAGAGAAGTTAACGGGATCCGACCCGGGTGACACCATTAGTATCTGTCATGTATGGGGAATAATTGCAAAGCCCCGGCAGATTTGTTAGCAAACGCGTTCAGTCCGACCTTTCGCAGCCGGAATTGGCTCTAACAGCGGAGGTTTCAGTGCGTAAGAATTGGTTTTATGGGTCAGCAATATGGATGTAAGGCATCTGTGCTTTGGGTTGGTAAAGCAATGGCGGTTGCGGGTCGGTGATCACTTCGTAACTGACCGACTGGTTATCCGAGATCTTAGCGTGCTTGCCATAGCGTCCGAAATAGCTTCTGCCGGCCTGTCTGGTTATCACCTGCGCTGCGCCGACATCAACCAACGTCACCGGCACTGGCGTGATCATGCCGTCGCGAACTTCTACTTCCATCGCGCCTGGCAGGCTGATGACGTGATTTATAAAGGTCACACTCAATTGATATCGGCCCGGTTTAAAGGCCAGTCGCAAAATGGGTTCGCGGACGGGATCGAATTCACTAAAAACTTTCCGGTTCAAGGTTGTATCCGTGATATCCCAACTTAAATTATCCGCATTGACCGCATAAAAATCAACATAGCCGGTATTCGTCCGGGCGTGGGCGGGATTGGTATTAGACGAAGCGCAACCGGCAGCCAGAATGATGAACACGAGAGCGATAAAGCTTTTTAAGATAGATTTCATAGATTGTAATTATGTTTCAATTTTCCGTCTTTGCGCGGCTGATATGAGACAAAGCAGAACCGGAATCAGTAGACTATGGTTTAACCTCCGGATACTTATTTTTTCCGGCAAGCTTATAGCTAAATATGCCATCGGCCGGAAATATAAGATTTCGAATCATAAGTTGATTTTCTTCAAAACAGGACGGCTATTTTAAACCAGACATAATTACCTTTAATCCGGTCCTTCACCTCGAGTTCCGGCAGCCATTTGACTTCCGTCGCCAGCTCTGCTTTCCCGATTTTCCGGATGTAAGATAACGCCGGGCCAACGCCGACTGTCCGGCCTTCAAAACCACCTAGAATCGCGCCGGAGCCGCTGTCGCTCGAAATTTGTTGATAATAAAATCCGTTGGCACCAAGGCCGGCAACGCCGCCCAATAACGGCACATGTTCCGCTACCGTAGCGTCCAGATGAAACACATCGCCGGATTGGTAATCGGTCGCCTGATTTTTAGTGCTGAAATCCAGCCCGGCAAAAGCGCTGGCCTCCAGGCCGATCTTACTGCTGATGTAACTCACAGAGGCTTCCGGTTCAAAGGTCCAATAATTTTTCCCCGGATTGGCCAGCGCGCCTTTTTCGTATTGGCCGGTCGGCACATAAGTATCCAGCCGCACGTCGTACTTCAGATCTGTTCCATTAGTCCAGCCGAGCATGAAGGGAATGATTGTCATGTCGCCGATGCCATTGGCGGAATCCTGCACAGTAAAATTATCAACTCTCGCTTTCGCGTCCATCCAGACATAAGGCAACGCCAGGCCGGCTGCATAATGCGCGCCGAGCAGTTGCAGCGGCGTTTCGTAAAAACCCACCAGCGAATTGGCATAAGCGGTGGCATTCAATCCCCGGGTACTCTCACCGCCAACCGGCAACGCGACATTGCGCGACACATCGCCGCCGTAGTAGGCGAATACATTTTCCACCGCAAAAGCCGGGTAACCGGGAAGTGCGTCAATGAAAGAAGCCATCGCGCCCGGCATATAATGGCCGCTGCCGCCTTCCTCGGCTTCCACTGAAACGGTCCACAAAATTCCCGGCACCAAAAAAAGATTTAACAGATGATGACGTCGCTGGAGGTTCATAGGTTGACAGGTTGTACCGCTGGCGGTGTCCAGGAGCCATCAAGGATTGACGGCTTCGGCCAATAGGCACGAACGTAAAGCGAAAAATTACCTTTGGGTGCGGGCAGCCAGTTGGCGAGCTGGTTCTGATCGGTTGGAGCTTCCGCCTGCACAAAAATGGTCAGCGAACCATCCGCATTGAGCTTGAGATCCTGAGTCTTCGTGCCGATCGAGAAACGGTTGATCGAATTTTTGACAAAGAAATGATGTTCATTATAAATCGACAATGACCAGAAACCGTTCACCGGTGGAGTAGCGCCTTTAGCGAAGGTCACAGTGTAGCGATTCGTGTCATTAAGCCTTGCGCCGTGGTCATCGAGGTCTTGATAAAAATATTTTGTCTCGGCCGGGGAGTTGACGAGGATATTGGATTTCGCAACGGCCGTCCGCGTGAAGTAGTCTGTGCCAAAGGCGGATTCATTTGAAATCGTACTCCAGTAAAACGGAAGCTGCTGGCCGTAATTATGGAATTGAAAGAGCGGTTTTACTAACAACTCATCCGCTTCTTTTGCGCCGGCGGTCATCGCCTGTTTGAGTGCCGGATCATATTGGGCTGCCGCCAACACAGCGAGCACTTGCGCATAACGCGCCTCTTCTCCGGGCGGTGGCGGCGCGTCGGCCAGCACGGCGGGGAGTTCATCCACGAATTTCTCCGGCAACACCCATTGCGTCTCTTCGTCGCCGGCGGGTGGCGCGGGCAACTGCGGCAGATTTGCCCAGTCTTTAGTCTTCATCGTGCCATCAAATTCAGCCAAGGGATAAATCATGATTCCAGGCAGGACAGATTGGATAGCTTGCTTGTCTTCCGGCGTATCGTTCTGGGCGACACGGGGGGCGATCATGCCGGTGCAGGTCGGGCAGTGGAACACTTTGGTGATGCCTTTGGGAACTTCGCCTTTCCAATCCGGACCGACCAGCAGATAAAACCCAGGCGTGGTGCCATACATTTTTCCAAGCTGAACAAAGCTGTCGGTTCGCAAATCGACGGCTTGATAGACCCAGAAACGATCGCCGAAATCCGGTACCTGAACAACTACGGGCGAAAGATCAAGCGCGAGCGCACCGATACCATAGACCACGTCCTGATTGGGGCACGCCACCGACCGCTCTTCCGGGGAGACATAATCGGTCAGCATGGCCAGCCGGTTGGGTGGCGCATCCATCAATGGTCCCTGCCGCTCGATCTGCTTGATCGTCATGAAGTGTAACCGGCGGTTATAAATGTTCACCATCGGCCACGTCCAAAAATAAGCGTCGCGCCCGACTTGTTTGGCGTATTCTTCGGTGATTTTTGTATTAGTCAGCGGACCATTGGGCATGGCCCGCGCCCAAAGCGGTGAAGCCGGAATGGGCGTTTGTGCCGATGAAGAAATTATCGCCATTGACGTGATGAGCGGCAAAATCAACAAAGTGGAAGCGGGTTTAATTTTCATAACGTTGAATCTTTTTTTGGTTTTTATTCCCGGTTGAGGCGTTGTTTAATTTATTTTCTCAACGTCCGGTAATTGCCATGACTTCTCGAACAGCGCTTTGGTCGGTCCATAGAGACGGAACATCAGTTCAAATTTGCGCTGAGGATCGGTGGGAACCCAGTTACTGTCTTTTCCATCCGGAGCTTGCGGACCGAAATAGATGTCAACGGAACCATCCGTGTTCTTTTGTAATTCGGGAATCTGCGAAGAACGGCTGGCGCGGGCCATATTTTTGACGAGCGCATGAGTTTGCCGGTCATAAACCGTCACCGACCAATATTGCTGGACGGGCGCATCGGGCGGCACGTGCAGTTGATAGGTCCGGCTTCCATCTAAGGAGTTTCCATTCTTGTCCTTGATATCAATCAGGTAGAACTGGCCGGCACCCAGCCGCTTGATGCCGACAAAGCCAAAAGTATAATTCATGCCCCGTAAATCGCTGGGATAAGTGTCGGTGTCCGCATAAGCGGTTGTCTGCATTTTGACGACTTCAACCGGCGCGGCTGATCGCCATTGCCTGCCTTCAAAAAATACCGGCCAGCCCTGGTCATATACATTGCCCAAAATCGTTCCCGCCTCGAGCGCGGCGGTGTCGAGTAATTTTTCTGTTTCCGCATCCGGCTGGAATGGCTTGCCTTTCTCGATGCCCAGCGATTTCAATTGATCAATCATCAGGCGGTCGCGTTGTAGCCACGGTTCGCTTTGCACGATGTGGTTGAGATGTTCAAAGTAACTCGCGTCGTATTTTATCGTGGAATCAAAATCAACATTCTGGACATCGGTGAAAACCGTTGGCGGTGGATTGGCTGCCTGCGCGAGTGGATAAACTTTCATCTGCTTGCCGTAGGCGATGGCTTTGGCGACATCGGATTCACTGTGGCTTTTGAAATTCGCGCGGAAGAGCATATACCCGCCGAAGGTATCGGATTGCAGCGGAACATAGCCGTCGGGCACGGTGTTGGTGTAACCCGGCGGCAAGACCACATATTTTCCACCCGCGCCTTTGTCAGCCCCCAGCAAGCCCGCATCTTCCAGGGGCATTTGCCAAACGGTGACGATGTTGCCATTGAATGAGCCTTCAGCGTCGCCCGGCGGCAGATCAAGGACGATGGGGCCGTCCTTGGTGTTGAAAAACGCCATGAAGTAAAGCGCATCAGGATTGGGCGTCAGGGTCTGGTTATGCCAATCCATGGGACGTCCCCAATAGATGACCTGATTCACTTTGCCATCCGTTTTGTCCAGCATTTCCTGAAGCATCAAATCATAGTTGACCGCCGGCATGCTCCAGATGACGGCTTCAACGGCGCGGCGTTCGATGGTGCGTTGGGTAAGTTCCGCCGCAGAAAAATCCTGCGCGGAAACGGACATACATGCAGCACATAAGAATAAATCGAGAGCCAGCGAGATTAGTTTTATTTTCATGTGCGACTTTGTTTTGTCGTCAGTAATTTTTCTGAAAATTCAGGCAGGCTGCCGAAAAGCGCATTGGAACCGGCACCAAGTCGTTTGAGACATTTCATGGCCGTACTGGATGAGGCATTGACCGGTGTCGTTTTATTGGCGGGTACCAGGTGAACCACGCCGGAATGCGGATTGGGGGCATTGGGAATGAACACAGCCAGCAGGCCGTTATCCAGCCGTTCCAGTTGAAAACCGATCCGCCACGCATCGCCGGTTTGCACCAGCACGACCTGATGAGTTTCGGGTTTTCCCAGCAGACCTTCGCCGATGCTTTTGAAAAATTCATAACCCGGCAGATTGGAGAGGACCGTTGACTCCAGCCATTTCACGATTTTCCGGGCGAAGGCTGTCTGCGCAATGATTCCCGTGAGAAAGCAAAACAGTAGCAGCAAAACGATCGCCAGCAGCCGCGGCGTCCTTAATCCCACAACGGATTCGACAGGAATATGCGTGGCCAGCGGCTTGACAATTTTATCTGCCAGGACCAGCGCCCGGTCCATGATGATCACCACAATAATAACCGGTATCAAAAACAATATGCCGCCCGCCAGCGTGGCGCGAAAAAAATTAAGCGGCTGTTTCATGTTTAATTTTTTTATGAAGTGGATCGTCCGCGCCGGGTCGGTGGAGTTGAACCGGTCGCGTAAATCTTCCGGCGGTTTTTAGCTTCACGTTTGATCACCGGTATCGGGATGGCGTCTTTCAATTCGTCCGGATTTATTTGCTCTTCGGCCAGCCAGTGCAGCGCACTTTCAAATTCCTGAAAGGCCTGGACCCGCAAGCCGCGCATCCGGCTGAAAAAGGTAAAATTACGGATGCCGCCGTAAACATCCTGCCGGTAAAGAACAGCGAGGCGTTGCCGCCGGGAAAATCCGGCCTCACGAAAAGCTCCGGCCAGCGCGGCAAGTTCCGTCGTGGTGAAGTAGGGTTTGGACAGTACCGGCAATCCCCGCAAGTCCAGCATCGCGTGGTCAAGTCCGCGCTTCCGGCAGGCTTGCGCCAATCCCTGCAGCACTTCCTTGCTCGCTTTCAGATCGAGATGTTCATCCGCATCGATGCGAATAAATTCGCCGGCATGGATGACGTGGAGGCTTACCGGCACGGTTGACCTCCATTTAGTGGCAACGGTTTCATGGGTTTCTATTTCATGTGCCTTTATTCCGGCGAAGGTTCCCACGTTTCATCCGGATCATATTTTTTCATCGCGCCGGCAATGGCTGCGGTTTTCGGCCCGAGGTCTTTCTCATAAACTTTGCCTTGCTGATTCACGATGAAGGTCATCACTCCGGAACTTTGATAATCCGCCGGCCAGGCCACAAACGCGAAGCCGCCGATCATGTGGCCGTTGATGACGTAGTTATAAGCTCCGCCGGGAGCATGTTTGCCCTGACGGGTAAGTATCTTGAAAAAATAACCATGAAACGGTTCAGGTGTGCTGTCGGGCGGCGCATCTTTGAGATACCCTTCGCTCCGGGCTTTTACGAACGCCGGTCCGAGCGGACTGATTTCGCCGTCAATCTCCGGCGACCAGTAAAGCCCGTCTTTCTTGCCGGGCGAACTCAGCAGCTTCTGCGCAAATTCCAGCACTTCGCCGCCGCTGTGATCGGCGGAGGCATATTCGCGCTGGGCTTCGACGCCGGCGCGGATAGATTGAAGCGCCAGCAATTCGTTGTAACCGATGCGACGGTTGAGAATTTCCTGTTCGCCGCCGGCCGTATCAAAAAACCAGACTCCATTGGTGCGAACGATCGGAATCGGAAAAGGCCAACGATCATTGCCGGTTTCCAGAGTCCAGCGGGAATCCGTGACGTAGGTAAGGTGATTCGTGGCATTGGCCGCAGTGACAAAAGCGGTCAGTTCATTCTGACCTTCGACCGGATCTGACGCTTTGATGTTTTTGAATTCAGAACCGAATATGCCGGCGAGCGCGTTCGTATCGCGGCTGGTGGCGGCACTGATCAAAGCGTTGACCGCCTCATCCGGTGAGGCAAATGTCTGTCCGATGGCGATGTTAGTTTGCGTATCCTGGCCGGAAGCAAACGATACGGCGGCAGCCAGCAACAGAGCCCCAACTGGAATCCGGAGTACCAGATTGAAAAAAACCGAAACGTGGCGCGATAAATTTTTCATACGATGAATGGGTTAAAGTGGATTGTTGGTATTATTTTTTCTTCGCGTGATGGTTCAGCGGCGTCCCCGGAAACCGCCGCCCCGG
>Ga0206804_10006_pt1 | contig 66991 bp, 44 predicted proteins | sample Alteio_BWOrgCont_62_FD_152888 | JGI IMG/M metagenome (GOLD analysis project Ga0206804, IMG submission 152888) | Enriched cells from forest soil in Barre Woods Harvard Forest LTER site, Petersham, Massachusetts, United States -... | ecosystem: Environmental > Terrestrial > Soil > Temperate forest >... | reverse complement strand
ATCGCGCGCGCGCTGGTGTCGACAACTTCGCTTCTCTCGATGGCAAGTTCGAGAAGAACGTCATCATCCAAATCAAGGAAGGACCGATCGACTTCCAGGCACGTGAGCCGGTTTCGCCACTATTCGCTGCGCTCCTGCATACGCCGCAGGCCATCGAAGTGCAGACCTCAAAGGAGTACACCGGACAGCAGCGCCACATGGTGTGGCTGCCAAGCATGTGGCAGTGGGTGCTCGATACCGACATGCGAGTGGATGGCAAGCATTCACCCGTGAAGGAGATCATCACCGGCAAGACCTTCAACCAACCGACGGGCGGATTCGTCAGCGTCGTGAACGTCGGGATGGAGCCGAACTGGCTGCACCATCCGATGGCGATGGCGAACCTGTACGGTTACGGCAAGCTGGCGTGGAATCCGGACGAGTCGCTAGAGAAGATTATCGACACATGGACGCGCCTGACATGGGGCAACGATCCTCAGGTCGATCGCACCATCGACGCGATGCAACTCGGGAGCTGGAACGTGTACGAGAGCTACACCGGACCGAACGGTGTGGGTACGCTGACCAACATTCTCGGCTACCACTTCGGTCCTGGGATCGAGAGTGCGGAGCGTAATGGGTGGGGACAGTGGTTCCGCGGCGAGAAGGACGGCATCGGGATGGACCGCACCGTCGCGACCGGAACCGGCTACATCGGTCAGTATCCGAAGGAACTCGCTGAGAAATACGAGTCGCTGGCGACTTGTCCAGATGACCTGCTGCTGTTCTTCCATCATGTTCCGTATGACTACAAGCTGCACTCCGGCAAGGCATTGGTCCAGAGCATCTACGATGCTCACTACGATGGTGCGCTCGCGGCGGCGGAGTACGTTCCACAGTGGGAGTCGCTGAAGGACAAGATCGATCCTGAGCGATACGAGAAGACACATGCGCTGTTCGAGTACCAGGCGGGACACGCCATTGTGTGGCGAGACGCGATCAACAACTGGTTCCATCAGATATCGGGAATCGATGATGTGCAGGGGCGAGTTGGTCATCATCCTAACCGCATCGAGGCGGAGAGCATGAAGACTGGTGGATACCAGACGGTTGATGTAGTTCCGTGGGAGACAGGTTCAGGCGGGAAGGCGGTTGAGTGCCACGCGGTGAAGGGATGCACCCTGACGACAACACTGGAGAGACCTGCGGGAAGGTACGACGTTGCGGTGCAGTACTTCGACATCTGGCATGGAGTCTCGACATACACTCTCAGCGTTAATGGAGCGCCGATTGCTACGTGGAAGGCAGATGATACGCTGCCTCCGGCGCAACCTGATCCGCATCTCGATGGGCAGACGAGCACGCGACGAACTATTCATCACGTCGCGCTGAAATCGGGTGATGTACTGGAACTGCGCGGTGTGCCGGATCTACGATTAGAGCTCTTCCATGGTGCGCAGGCTTCGGGACTGACGGGCGCGCAAGGATTACGGATGGAGCCGAACCTGCAGGAGTATGCGCCGGTGGACTACATTGAGCTTGGTCCGGACGGGCCGATTACTCCGCAGTAGAAGGAGTGTACGACTGATGAAGATCACAGCTGCACGATTGATTGTCTGCTCGCCGGATCGCAATTTTGTGACGTTGAAGATCGACACCGATGAAGGCGTTCACGGGCTTGGTGATGCGACGCTGAATGGGCGTGAGCTGGCGGTGGCGGCGTATCTCGAGGAGCATGTGATTCCCTGCCTCATCGGGCGCGATCCTGCGCAGATCGAGGACATCTGGCAGTACCTGTACCGCGGGGCGTACTGGCGGCGTGGGCCCGTGACGATGTCGGCGATTGCGGCGGTCGACATGGCGCTGTGGGACATCAAGGGCAAGGCGCTGAATACGCCGGTGTACAACCTGCTCGGCGGAGCGTCGCGGCAAGGGTGTCTTGTGTACACGCATGCGAACGGAGCGGACATCGCTGAGGCGATCGACTCGGTGCAGCAGCACATGAGTGAGGGTTATCTGGCGGTGCGGGCGCAGGCTGGCGTTCCGGGAGTGGCATCGAGCTACGGTGTGCCGAAGGGTGGGAAACCGTATGAGCCGGCGGAGCGTGGGCTGCCGAGTGAGAGTCTATGGTCTACGGAGCGCTACCTGAACTTCGCACCGAAGCTGTTTGAGGAGTTGCGGAGGACAGTGGGTGAGGATGTGCACTTGCTCCATGATGTGCATCATCGGCTGACTCCGATTGAGGCAGCGAGGCTGGGCAAGGCGTTGGAACCGTATCACCTGTTCTGGATGGAGGATCCGACTCCGGCGGAGAATCAGGAGTGCTTTGCGCTGATCCGTCAGCACACGACGACTCCGATTGCGACGGGTGAGGTCTTCAACTCGGTGTGGGACTGCAATGAACTGATCTCGAAACAGCTGATTGATTACATTCGCATGACTGTTGTTCATGGTGGTGGAATTACGCATGCGAAGAAGGTTGCGGACTTCGCCGATCTTTACCAGGTGCGGACTGGATATCACGGGGCGACGGACCTGTCGCCGGTGACGATGGCTGCAGCGCTGCATGTGGGGTTGGCGATTCATAACTTCGGGATCCAAGAGCACATGCATCATTCGAAGCTGACGGATGATGTGTTTCCACATGCGTACCGGTTTGAGGCTGGGTACATGCATCCGGGGGACAAGCCGGGGCTAGGGGTAGAGATCGATGAAGCGCTGGCGGCGAGGTATCCGTACCAGCGGGCGTATCTGCCGATCGCCAGGAAGCTGGATGGGACACTGACGGATTGGTAGACGGACTAGGGCACCCCTCCCCTCTCTTTTTCCCTCGATCCTTGTAATCAGCGAGTTGCGGATGGGGTGTGTCGGCAAAATATTGATTCCAGAGATTTAGGGTGGAAAATCTTTGAATTGAATATTTTGCGAGATCTGACAGAAGCAGATCCACACCGGTGAAGACAAGAAGAACAACGGTAAAAGCAAGAGCCGCGCGATCGCGCGGCTCTCTTTCTGAACTCTATATTTCTATTGTAGCGAGTTGAGCGGAATTAACATGTCGTGACTTTTCCGTAAGTTTGCCGTTTGGTTTGAGAGCTTTGCGGAGTTTTGCACGATTCAAGGGGCTTGACAGGATTTTTCAGGGAGCGGGAACGGACGGCGTCCATGTACGTGGCGTTCGCCTGGTGGTCCCACGGCGATTTCCAGAGACAATCGGGGCTAAAAGCCCCGCCCTTCAAGACTCCGAATCAGCGAGTACTTCTATCAGCCTTCAAGGAGTTTGAGGAGGGCGGGTTCGTCGAGGACGGGCACGTTGAGCTCGCGGGCTTTGTCGAGCTTGGAGCCGGCCTCTTCACCGGCGACGAGGAAGTTGGTTTTCTTCGAGACGGAGCCGGAGACTTTTCCGCCGGCGGATTCGATGCGGGTTTTGGCGTCGTCGCGGGTGAGCGTGGGGAGCGTGCCGGTGAGGACGAAGGTGAGGCCGGCGAGGGCGGTGCCGACGACCCGCTTTTCGGCGGTGAGTTTGAGGCCGAGGGATTTGAGGTCGTCGACGAGTTGCTGGTTCTTCTTGTTGGAGAAGAATTCGACGATGGCATCGGCGACGCGAGGACCGACTTCGTTGACTGCCATGAGTTGATCCGCGGTGGCGGAGCGGAGCTCGTCGATGGAGCCGAAGTGCTCGGCGAGGAGTTGCGCGGTGCGCTCGCCGACGAAGCGGATGCCGAGGCCGAGGAGGACGCGGGCGAGGCCGCGGTCTTTGCTGTTCCGGATCTGATGGAGGAGTGTGTCTGCGGTTTTTTCTCCGACACGCTCGAGCGAGAGAAGTTGTTCGCGCTTGAGGCGGTAGAGGTCGCTGATGGAGTGGATGAGCGGCTCGCGGGTGGTGACGGGGGCGCCGGTTTCGGTGACGGTCTCTTCTGATTCAGCGTCGTCGACCACGCTCTGGCCGAGGAGTTGAGAGACCATGGCGTCGCCGAGGCCTTCGATGTTCATGACGCCGCGTGAGGCCCAATGGAGGAGTTCGCCAGCGACGCGCGCGGGGCAGGCGGTGTTGATGCAGCGCCAATCCACTTCGCCTTCGGCGCGAACGAGATCGGTTCCGCAGACGGGGCAGCACTTGGGGAAGACGATTTCTTTCGTGCCGCGCGCGTGGTCTTTGGCTTGCTCCCTGGGAGGCGGGACGACTTCGGTGATCTTGGGGATGACGTCGCCGCCGCGTTCGACGGAGACGAAGTCGCCGATTTTGACGCAGAGGCGCTCGATCTCGTCGGCGTTGTGCAACGTGGCGCGTGTGACGGTGGTGCCGCCGATGAAGATGGGAGCGAGCGCGGCGACGGGCGTGATTTTGCCAGTGCGACCTACCTGGAAGAGGACGTCTTCAAGCTTGGTGATGCCGGCGCGCGCGGCGAATTTGTAGGCGATGGCCCAGCGCGGAGCTTTGCCGGTGAAGCCGAGGCGGCGCTGTTGTGCGACGGAGTCGACCTTGAGAACGACGCCGTCGATTTCATACGGGAGCTTGTCGCGAAGCTCCTCGGCTTCGTCGATGAAGGTGAGGGCTTCGTCGATCGACGAGACAGTGCGTGCGTGTTTGTTGACGAGAAGGCCGGCGGCGCGGAGCGCGTCGAGCGCGGCGGATTGTGTGGCTAGTAATGTTTCGCCCGCTTTTATTTCCGCAGCTCCGCTTGAACCGCTTAATAACGTGTAGGCGAAGAACTCGAGGCGGCGCTGTGCGACGATGTTGGGCTCGAGCGTGCGGATGGTGCCGGCGGCGGCGTTGCGCGGATTGGCAGCGGGTGCCATGCCAGCCGCGACGCGTTCTTCGTTCATGAGCGCGAAGGCTTTTTGCGGGAGGATGACTTCGCCGCGGACCTCGAAGTTTTGCGGGAGACCGGCGGACTTGAGCTTGGCTTTGCTGATGTGCAGCGGGATGCTGCGGATGGTGCGGACGTTGCTGGTGACGTCTTCGCCGGTAGTGCCGTCGCCGCGCGTGACGCCGGTGGAGAGTGTGGCTTCGCCGTTTTTGCCCGCGATGTATTGCAGCGCGAGCGAGAGGCCGTCGAGCTTGAGCTCGCAGACGAAGTGCGGTTTGTCGCTGGAGGCGAGGCCGGATTTCACGCGGTCGGCCCATGCTCGGAGCTCGTCGGGGTTGTAGGCGTTGTCGAGCGAGAGCATAGGGCGCGAGTGCGCGACCTTGAGGAAGCCTTCTTTGGGCTTGCCGCCGACGCGCTGGGTGGGCGAGTCGGGCGTGATGAGCTCGGGGTGGGCAGCTTCGAGGGCCTTGAGGCGGTTCATGGCCGCGTCGTACTGGGCGTCGGTCCACTCAGGGGCGTCGAGCACATAGTAGAGGTGCTCGTGGTGGCGGAGTTCGTCGCGGAGGGACTCGATTTGCTGGTCGGCGGAGAGGGTTTTCGCAGGCACGAGGAAATTATAGGGAGCGCGTTACACTTGAAGGAAAGGAGAGATTTTAGCGATGGCGCATATGGTGTTCTGCGCGAAGTATAAGCAGGAGATGGAAGGGCTGGATGAGCCTCCGTTTGACTCGGATTTTGGGCAGAAGATTTATAAGAATGTCTCGAACAAGGCTTGGACCGAGTGGCTGGAACGGCAGAAGATGCTGCTGAATGAGTATCGCCTCCAGCCGTGGACGCGCGAGGCGCAGGAGTTCCTGGTAGAGCAAATGAACGAGTTCTTCTTCGGGGGCGGCGGAGAATTGCCGAAGGAATACGTGGCTCCGAAGCATTAGCGCGGCGAGGCTGGGATTTCAGCCGCCGGTGGTAGACTGGATGTACCCCGCGCGGGCTCAGAGGAGCCGGCGCAAGTAGTAATAGGTCGGGACGTGGCTCAGCCTGGTAGAGCGCACCCTTGGGGTGGGTGAGGTCGCTAGTTCGAATCTAGTCGTCCCGACCATTCTTCTCAACAACTTGGCAATTGCAACTAGCGCAAACAGGTGCAACTGCAGGTGCAGATAGGTTCAGTTAGCCAAAACACCTGTTTGGGCGCTCTGTGTTCCCAGCATCGCAGTTCCGGCGATAAGCTCCGCGAGTGCGTTCTGTGCCTCCCTCTTATCATCGGTTATGGCCTGTGCATACAGCTCCATAGTGATGTTCGCTGTTGAGTGCCTCATCAGTTCCTGCGTTGTCTTGACGCTGGCGCCTGTCGACATCAGAAGCGAAGCAGCGGTACGTCTGAACGTGTGCCATCCTATCCGCTTCTGTATCCCCAACCGCTTCGCGGCGGGGATGATGTGTCTCCGCAGCAGCATGTCCGGCCAGTACGGGAGTTTCCCGAATGCCTGTGGACTCGCGAATACCCAGTCAGACGAACTGGCATAGCTGGTTTGCTCGCGCCACATCGTAAGAGCTTCCGCGAGGTCGTCAGTCATCGGCAATGGCTTCCTAGAGGTCTCCGTCTTCGGCTTGCCCTCGATTTGGTCGACGAGACTACGAACGACGTGGATAGTCCTCCGTTCGAAGTCCAAGTCCTCCCAGCGAAGGCCGAACAGTTCGCCGCGTCTCATACCGGTGATGGCCCCGAGCAGCGTAACCGTTCTAGCAGGCTCTGACAGCTCTCCTAGGATTGCGCGTATCTCCACTGGGGTCAGGATGACTGGCGTCGCAACGCGCTTGCTACTGCCCCGGACGACTGCAATAGGGTTGCTCGCGACCCAGCCGTGACGCATACCGTGACGGAAGAGAGTTCCGAAGACACCCTTGACCTTTGTTTTGGTCGCAGGCGCAGACGGCATCTCTTCTAGCCAATCCTCTACAGCATTGGGCACAACATCCTGTAGCCGATAGTGCCCCCATCTGGGCAGGATGATGTCGTTCAGGTTGTGCTTATAGACCTGTTGGACTCTCACTCTATGCCTGCCTTTGCCGAGCTCCACCTCGATATAGTGCGCGATGAGTTCAGTAACGGTGTGGCTCACTACGGCAGAGACAGTCGCATTGATTTTGAGCTTTAGCCCGTCGACAGCTTTCTGAGCGGAAGCCTTGGTGCGGAGTTCAGTCACCGGCCCGACGATTTTCTTTCTGTATGTGGACGTCCCATCGACGCGATACTCCCGCCAACGGTAGACCCATAAATCGTCACCTGTATTCCTCTTCTCTGTTTTCAAAGAACCAGTTTGGTACCTGTCGCGCCTGAGCTTCAGTTTGTTCATGTCGCTTGTCCTTTCTTGGGCTAAGCGGCACGAACGGCGCTGACAGTGTACCCCGAGAGAAGCCAAGCATCGACTTCCGAGGGTATGAACACAACTTTGCGAGCGCTCAGACGGCGGTGAGGGATGCGACCCTCACGCGCCCAACGGAGCAGTGTGACACTGTGCAGCCCTAGGATGGGAGCGAGTTCTGCGGCTGAAAGAGGCCGCACGATTGGTATCGCAGTGCTAGGGGCTACGGCGCTGTGGTTACTCATCACCCCCTCCGTCTGCACCGAACGCGCTGGTTATCTGGTAGACGGGGAGAGCCGCTTCATTCAGGTGGAGCGTAAGCGGTTTCCCCTTGGCTGTGATGACGTTTTTCGGAATGAGGTCTTTGATGGCTTTGAGCGCCAGCTCTCCCTTGCCCCCCACAGCCTTCAGCACGTCCCGTTGTTTGGCGCTCTTGTCCGGCTGCTGTTGCAAGAAGTCAATTACGCGCTGCTCCCGCGTGATTGTCTCTTGTCGCTCGGCCTTATCGGCACGCGCTTTCTGCCAACGTTCGAGTGGGACATCTAGGCTGTATCCACTGACAACCTCCGCCGCCGCTCTCACAACCATGTTGGCATCTATCAGAGTAGGTTCAACACTTCGCCCGATTCGCGTCTCCGCTGCAATGACCCGCTTTCCCCCATCGTTATAGAGGAGGATATTGGTGTCAGTTTCACCGCGTAGCGCCGTGCTACCCAGCAGACTGTCGAAGAGGTCATCCGTCTTCACCTTCTTACAGTGGGCCAGCCCCTGTACATGTAAGTGCGGATGTCTCCGCGCCAACGCGCTGATTTTCGAGATGCTGTTGAGCACTTGCGAGTAGTCGTTCTGGTCCCCCACCCGGAGCAACTTCGCCAACGTGTCGATGATGACAAGGCGGATTGCTGGGTTCTCTTTGATTGCGGTTTCGATTGCGTCGATGGACTCGTCTATGCGAGGCGCAAGCTGGTCGACGATATGAATCATCGCGTCCACGTTCTCGTCATACCCGAGAGCAGCAAGGCAGTTGTCGATGTGGTGTCGGGGGTCTTCGAGCGAGATGAGCATGACTTCGCCGCGCTTTGTATCACGTCCCAAGAATGGCTGCGCCTTCAGAACACACACAGCCTGATACCGCGCGAGGCTGCTCTTGCCCTGCTTTGGCTTTCCTGCGAGCACACTGAAGGCGCGTTCGGGAAGAAGACCATCTATTAGGTATGGAATGGGCTTCGGCTGTCCGTCACTGTCGAAGGTGGAGAAGGGTTTGTGGAGGGTGAGCGTGAACGGCGTATTGTTTACGCCCTGTTGTGGGTTCGCGTCTTGCATTCTGCCTTTCCGGGGTAAATGTCCCCTATATGTGCCCTCCAACGCAGGTTTCCAACCCGTCGTTCTATATCCCTCCCAATCGGGTATAGGGATACTCACGCGCTCATGCACTCCCCCTCGCATACAGGGAAATGGGAAAGGAAATAATGAAATACAGAGAGAGAGAGAGAGAGAGAAATCTTCTCCTGTATTTCCCATTTCCCATTTCCCTCTCGCGTGAGGGCGCATCTATCCCTCAATCCGCAATGGATGTAGAACGACGGACGGGAAACGACTACAGAAAACGAATTACCGAAGACTCAGCATTCGTTCCTGATTTGCGTTGGCTCCCTGTGTTGGTTCTTGGCACATAAAAAGGCCGTGCACGAAGACGGCGTCGCGGGGAACGTGAATATAGGACGTTCGACCCACTCACTAGCGCTCTCTTCTGCTCTCCAGTGTTTCTTTACATTACCTGAAACCCTTCATCGCGTCAAGCCTTTTGTCCAATGTTCATGCGGGTTTCCGCAGAGTTCCTATAAAACGTTTGGTAGTTCGTTGGCGTAGTTTTCAACTCTTCCGTAGTTTGTTTGAGGGCCTACATACTGCGAATGCCAAAGAGCAGGTTCAAGGACAATCGGCGCGTCCGAGGGTCACTTCACTTCGAAACGATTGGGGTAGACCGGTGGGGTAGACTCTCACCAGCACTCAACTATTGGACGAGGTGTCCCGCAGAGATGTCCGCACGTTCGGAACGTACGTTCACTGACCTGAACACTCAAGAAGACTTAGAGAGTTTGATTGGAAAGCCGGAAGATGGGGATTTCGAATGCAAGATGTGGGCCGGACTTTCTGAGAAATCACGCGGCCAGATAGCCAAGGCAGCATGTGGTTTCACAAACGCGACTGGCGGCGTAATCGTCATCGGCCTGAAAACATCACGTGGAACGGCTGATACCGCTGACGTCGTTGAGGAGCTAGTGCCGGTTTCAGACCGACAAACTGTCTCTGCCGCCGCCCTGGACATCATTCTCAAGCATGTTGTGCCGGGAATATCGGGGATACAGATAAAGGACATCTCACACAATTCCTCGGCTAGAGAGGGTTACGTTGTTATCCACGTACCAGAAACAGAAGCCTCGCCGCAGAGGACAAATATCCAGAAGGAGTTTTATGTCAGGGTCGCGACCGGCACAATTCCGATGGAATACTTTCAGATTGCGGACCGGTTTGGACGGCGACCACACCCCAAACTCGTTGTCGAACTGAGCCCTGAGAGAATAGAGATACCGGTGTCAATAACGCGTCAATTACAACGCACTTTTCAGCTCTCGGTACGTAATGAAGGCCGAGGCATTGCCCGCTTCCCATGCCTTCGCCACCACAGCGTCTCGACATTCCAAGTAATCAACCACCCCTACCATTCCCAGAATCCACCTTGGAAAGTTTATCAACTTGCGGATTGGACAAGTATTAGAGGTGGTGCGGATGATGTCATTTATCCGGGGGAGACCTTTGTGGTTGCAACAATGGGGCAAAACGGTCAACCGAATGTGCAAAACCCGAACGCTTGGGACTATCCGGCAGCGGTTTTGGAAGTCGAGTTGTTGTGCGACGATATGCCCCCGCACCGACAGACGCTCCGTTTCGAAGCAACCACATGGAGGCACTGAGGAAACCAAATCCCTTCGAGCTCCCCACCACTCACCCCGGCGTTTACACCGTCGATTTCGGTGCGCAATTAGCGGTCAGACCCTCATCATTCCTGCGGATTCGATTGTTTGATGTCTATTGCATATGGTGCTTGAACGCTCAATTCCAATGTGGGGCGCTGGCGCCGCTTACCTAGGCCACGCTGTGGAGGTTTCACTACACGCTGCGCCGTCAATTCGACGTATTGCCTACGCTGAAGACGCGCGAAATGGCCCAAGACTCTTTTCAGAGGCACCAGAGAACATCCAAGGGCACGCTTCTCGTGTTGTGGGTGATTCTGCGCGATTGTTGACCGCATGGAGCGCGGGCTAGTGCATCATGTTGCAATGCCGCCAGCCAACATCATCTCGGCGCGATTAGATTCGGTCACGCTACCGCCCTTAGTGCGGCCACCTGTTGGGCCGAATGAAGAGCCAACCCTAGAACTCGTAACCTGGGCCGGACGATACTATGCCTACTCGTCCATTGCCCACGTCAGAAACATCTTGCGCGGCCTGCTCGTTCTCGCCACTAGCGGGAACGTGGAGACAATGTTCTTGGTCGAACGGCACCTTTACGAATGGACGATGCACGCCGTTTTTATCCAGCAGAATTTCAAGCGGCATCTAGTAGCCCTAAATCTTCAAGCGATTTGGGAGATGTTCGAGGAGGCGGACACCGCGAACGGATGGATAAGAAGGCACGGAGCCAAGTACGTTTCAGAGATTCCAACCGACGAATTTCCAGATACGTTGCGCGTCAAGCGACTTGTGGCAGCTTATGAGAAGTGCCAAGCTGACCGCGGGGAGATTCCGAGTGTTCAGGATGACTATGGCTATTTGAGCGAACACTCGCACGCAAACGCGGCCTGTTTTCTCCCCTATCGTGTTTTCAAAGGGAGACAGGTTAGCTTTAGCGCGGCTCCGCTCCGATACGAACTGGCGGGAATAGCACACGCCGCAACATTGGAGTGGCTTGTTGCCATCCGCAATATCTTAGGGACGTCTAAAGAGGACGCGGTTCGGCAACAATTCTCAGAGATACTAAACACGATTGCCAAAGAGCTCAAATGACGCGTCGTGAAGACTTGGAAAGCCCTCTTGGACCCACGACATCGTAGGTGTGCGTTGCGTGATTGTTGAATAGGTGGGGCGTACTGGATATGCGCCAATGGGCATCCATTGCTCATGCCTCGCCGGAACGTGATATCGCGAACGGGGCGGGCGGACTCCCCGGCCTACGGTCTTGGGAGAGGGTTGGTTGACCCCCTTTTGAAAGGGGGACCCTTTACAACGGCCCGGTCACATTTTCACCCGGGCGTACTGATACAAGGTTTCGCGACTGATGCCGAACTCACGTGCTAGCGCGGCCTTATTGACGCCCTCCTGTTTAGCCCTCTTCTGTAGCTCTTTCACCTGAGCGGGAGTGAGCTTCGCTTTGCCTCCCCGGTACCGCCCCTCGGCTTTTCCAATCGCAATGCCCTCGCGCTGACGCTCAAGAATCAACTCACGTTCAAACTCTGCGACGGCGCCCATGATGTTCAACATCAGACGGGCCGTGCTGTTTGCATCACCAGTGAAGACGAGATTCTCTTTCAGGAACCTCACCACTATGCCCTGGTCGGTGAGGTCATCTACCAGTGTCCGCAGGTCGCGTAGGTTCCTAGCAAGTCTATCCATCGATGCCACGACCACGGTGTCACCTTTGCGGACGTGCTTCAGCATCGCCTGAAGCTGGGGACGTTCGACGTCTTTACCGGAGACCTTGTCCTCGAAGAGGATGTCCAGTTTCTCAATCTTCAGCTTCTCAAGCTGACGCACAGTGTTTTGGTGTAACGTGCTCACCCTTGCGTACCCGACAACCTGTCCACTCATCACTGACACCTCCATGTGTCAGGTCATAATCTAAGATGTTGGCTTGGGAGTGTCAAGTAGTCAGGAAAACAATTCTGTTCTGACACATTTTCCTGTGGTCTCTGACGCCCTGACAGGGTATACCCACTCCTGACACGACCGTGAGATTCGGCAAGTACACAATCAACTGGGACAGAAGCGAAGTAGCGAGGGATTAGCATTAGCACTGTTCTGCTGGAGAATGCGTGTTTGGCTTTCGGAAAAATCGAAAAAGTAATGTTCGCTCTACGCTTGCCGCAGCGAATGCCGACGCCCCTCCGGCCTCACAGGAACAAATAGACCGGCTCATCCAAGAACTCAAGGAACCGTTGAAGGAGCATGAAGAAGAAAAGCGAAAGAGCCTCGAAATCAACACGGGATTCTTTGACAAGCTCTCTGCTCTCAGCGCGGGTTCCATAGCCGTCGCCGCTTCAATCGTCTTAGCAGTTGTGCTCAAGTCAGAACCCCGTCCAGAATGGTTTCGGACTGCCCTACACGAGGTGCTTACCGTTGTCGGATTGCTGTGGCTCTCGCTTGTCCTTGCAATCTTGCACAATTTCTTAGCCACTGTGTTTGTAAATACAGAGGCTAAGCTGTCGGAGGCTCAGCTCGTTTGGACTATGGCAGAGCGGGTCATGGCAATTGTGGCTGAAACAGCACCGGCAGAGCAGAGCGAAGCCCTCAGACAGTTTAAGCCCACATTTCGCGAGCAGTTTCTCCCAAGAGAACGGAAGCTTGCCAAAAGAAGTCTGGCTCTCTATACGATTGTGCGAGTAGTTGGCTACGCTTCAATGCTCGTGTTTGTGGTCGCCTTTTCCCTTGTACCGTTGTACCTGTTCAGACTTTGGTAGAGGATGTCGATGCACTGTTGGGCAGCGTGTTTAGGGGACTGTGACAACGTTCTTTCTCAAGAACACACCATCTCGGAAAACCTCTTTCCCGACCAGTACGTCATGGTGCAAGGATTCCCGTGGTGTCGTGACGCTCCCAAACAGCTTCGTATAGAGACGCTCACCCAGCCGATTCTCTGTAAGAAGCACAACGAGCAACTGGGTTCTGAAGTCGATTGGGCTTCTAAACATTCGCTCGACACGTTGAAACGGGCCTTCGAGTTGAACACCGCAAGAAAGAAACACAAGAGCCGTCACTGGAACATCCAGTATTTCGAGACGGACATGCTGCTGCTGGAACGGTGGTGCCTGAAGACGCTCATCAACACGAATCTTCAGGGCGGTCTGAAGTATATGGACGATTCAGAGCCCGAGTGCCCTCCGCATGAGTTGGTGGAGTTCGTTTTCGGCAGAAGACGATTCACCGACCACAAAGGTCTCTACATGATTGCAGAAACGGGCTCAGAGATAACGCTCACCGAGGGATGGCTATGTGTGGCAGCGAAGACCCACAACGACCGACTCGTCGGTGGGCAGTTCATGCTGTGGGGCGTACCGTTTTACTTCAGCCTATTGCCGACGCCCATCACTTGGAACACAGCGTACCTTCTGCGACAGGGTATGACGTATTGGTTCCAAACAAGGGACGACAAAGGGCGCAACGTGAAATCTCATCTGCTGACCTTTACCTACCCGTAATCGAGACTACCGCTTCCATTCGCGCTTGAACCTAGGCCATTTCCATCGCGGCCACTCTTCGACCCTCTCTGTGCCGTTCGGCGCGGGCCTCCATTGTCCATCGCTGGGGTTCTTCTTTGCTATCGTACATATATACTTCCGGGCAGCATCAATGGAGAATGCGATGAAAGCTTCTGTTGGAGTTGCGCTGTTGTGTGTCCTCTGCTCGTTACTGACAGCTACGAGCCTGTTCGGGCAAAACACTCAGAAGAGGGTGACGGCCACAATTCCAACCTCAACCGAACACTGGGTTACCCAGACTGGAAACGATTTGTACCCTGCCTGTCTGGCTTGGGAGAAAACTCAGAGCAATGGCGGTGAAGAAGACGGGGATACGGTCATTAGGGGTCAGGCTTGCTATTCTTTCATTCTGGGTGTCATCAACGCCTATCCGGCTTCGGCCAGCTTCCCCCCAGGAACTACGAATACTCAGATAGTTGACGTTGCGATTAACTATTTGAAGGAGCACCCGGCTGAGAGGAGCAAGGATGCGTGGGCTCTGATACTCAAATCGGAAGAGGAAGCCTTCCACGTAAAGTGGTTACTGTTTTGAGCCGGGCGGTTAACAACCGAGCATGAGGGTTCTCTCTCTAGCTGGTCCGCTTTATCAGCATCTGAAGGTGGGGTGGTTGGTCAATCGAGTCACATCGAGTTGGGCCAAACGTGACTGTGTGGGTGAAATGTTGCGGTGGATTGTCCTTCCCCAGAACATCTCTTATTTCGGTTTCAATAGACAGCACGACCTCCAGTTTGTTTTGCTTGTAAAGCTCCATCTCTTGGGGGGTGGCGTTGAAAGAGTAATAGGCCAAGTAGGAATCCTCTGGAGCAATGGAGTAGTTCACGGAACTGCTCGACGATTCCTTACCCTTCCTGCCGGTCGTGAGCTTCTTAAGAGTGAGAGGGTACTTGGTGGAGTTTCCGACCTCGAATGCCAACGTCAGCACGGCCCCCGTAACGTTGTGGTGGGTCTTGTTTTGCCACAGGCCAACCTCTACCCATTGTTTGCACTGAACCTCCTGTAACTTTACCGAGTCGCGCATCGCGTCGGCGCTGCGTCGCAACAATGTGGTCTGCCGACGCATACTGAGACCTTGGCGACGTATCGCGATAAGCGTCCAGCCAGCGATTGCCGAATAAACTATTGTTACGTACACGATGACCCATTCCGGTGTTCTCCACTCGGGCAGCAGCTTTTGCGGAGAGGCATTTTCGGTATAGCAGGGGTCATGCTGGCTGCATGGCGTGGCAGGTGGCGCGGTCGCGGCAACGACTGGCCTCGATGGCGGAGGTGCACTTTGGCTAGGATGAGGTGTGTCTTGTTTTGCAGGGGAACGACCCTGATACTTCTCAGACAGCCCTGGCCACCCAAGCATCAGCCATGTGGCAATGACGAATATTTTCAGCGCCTTCAGCATGATGCGAATAAACGTATCACGAGAGTGTTACGCATCCACACAACTCGTTCGTAGCCAAAGCCCGACCGGAGAAGTTAATGACGCCGCCAATCGAGATAGAGCGTAGTAAATGCGATAGTTTCCGAACCGTTCTATGGAATCAGGTCGTTCATATCGGAAAAAACACCGAACCGAATGAGAAGACTCTTCTTCTACTTGCGTCAATTCTGAAGCTGAGAGAACAAGCGCGAGCAGCACTACTGCTCTCCGAGAGCGGCTTTGTCGAGGAGATTCTTTCGACCTCTCGTACGATGTGCGAGGCCGCAATCAACGCGGCATATCTTCAGATCGCTGAGGACGAGGAGTTCGAACGATTCAAACATTTTGATACTCAAAGTCTCTATAAAATGTCGGGGAAGCTTAAGCGACTCGGGACAGTACTTGACGCTGAAGCGTCTGCGGCGATGGACTCTGCGGTGGCGCATGCGCGAAGCCAAACTGCTGGAAGACAGGACAAAGACTTGTCATGGAGCATTAGACAGCTTGCACAACGAGCGGAAGTCGCAGACCACCGCATAGGAACCAATATCTTCGAGTCACTGATGAGCACCGCTTACTCTTGGAGTCATCGAGCAGTGCATGCGACGTTCGGGGCTGTGTCGCCGTTCTATGAAGCCCTCCAGACGGGAACTATTCCGCTGACCGGTGACAGGCTTCACGACCTCGAAATGGCTCTGAACAATGTCAATTTCGTTCTGCACACAGAGGCAGGTTACTTGGAGCACACCTTTCATACTGGCATGGGGCGCGATATCCTTCGTATCACTCAGTCAGCCTGACGGTAGAAGTACTCGATATCGCGGGGGCTTTTGTTCACATGAAGAAGAGTAGTTTCGGTATATTCCAATGCTGGTGTGCCGTTCGTGCCGCAGTGGATGAGATTTACCAGCGTGGGTGCAAACGTGGGTGCAGTTTGGGTGCAATAAGCGCTGCAACGGGTTGTTTCCCGTTCTCTAACGCTTTGATTAATCGGTCAAAGTTGCCTAGATTCTCACCGGGCCTTGTTTGGGGAGAAAACTATCTCACGGTCGAACGGGTCGCTAACGTAAGACCATTCCCTCACATCATGAGGCAGAGCCATCGTCTTGCCCTTTACTCCAACGAGGGTCATCGTTGTGAATATCGGGGCTTCCACTTCAAGGTGGTCGAGCAAAAGCTTAGCTCTCTCGAACGTGTCTACGACCTTTTGCTCAAAGTTCTTGCTAGGGACGTGTTCGCCTTGCATCGAGCTAAGCATCCACGAATCACAATACTCGAGCGCTCCACTCCTAAACACCTGCAAGTAGGACCCACCTGAATCGGGATTCAAGCGGGAACTCATCAGAAACCCATCAGCGTTGTAGCGAGAAGACTCGACTGACAAGCTCATCAAAATACGGCTTACCGCGAGGCTCTGAAAATCGAACTTTCTTGGGTGTGTTTCCGCGTTCATTAATGCGGCAGCGGGTATGAAGTGAAGCAGTGCTCGTGCCCCCGTCATGCTGATTGGACCTTCGGCCGCGATATTCTTAGCTATGCGTCCAGCCTTCCAATCTCTGAGCCTATCTTCTAAGCCGTGTCGTTGAGCAAACAGTGCACCTATCTGCTGGACATCGAGCTGCACTTTTCCGGTACTGCTATTTCGCGAGAAAAAGCGCGTTCGATTTACGTACGACACCATGTGTGGAGCAATCCAACTCTTTCCTGCGCGGAGAACTATGACGTACCCAGAGGGTACTGGAACGGCCTTCACTTGAACTAAAGGGAGCCTCGGCTGTATTCCGGATTCGATGAGCTGTTCGACTCGCGCACATTCAGCGGCCGCGTTATCCAACCGCAGCGGCACCAGCGAGTCCGGTATGCCTGTGGGCTTCCCGGAAGCATCGCGCTCATCGCTAATCCCGAACAGGATGCCACCGCCAGAAGCGTTCGCGAACGAAGACACATCGGCCAAGAACTCGGCTTTAGCATCGCTAGTCGCGATGGACAATTCAGCCTTATATTCAAGCGTCTTGTGCTCACCAATCTTCTGGTCGACTAGCGCAAGAACGTCGGAAGCTTGGATGGACTCAAAACTCAGGGGCAGCATGATTAGCAAAGGATAGCAATCCCAAAGCCTTCTTTTTGTTGTTAATATTCGTTCGTGCCTCCATGGCACTTCTTGTATTTCTTGCCGGAACCGCAGTAGCAAGGGTCGTTTCGTCCGAGCGCCATAACAATCTGAGTCATCAGCGTAGCCTTCCGTATTTCCAGAGCCGAATGCCTCATGGCTTCGCTTTTCTCTATCGCCGCCATGAACCCGATGCCTATGCGGGGTGCAGCATTCATTATCTCCGTTTGCTCCTCGCACACCTTGAAAAACTCCAACAGGCGTGGGTCGTTCAACAGTGCGACTCGAACGTTGTGCGTGAGGTGGTCAGCATTCCAGTCGTAGGTAGCAGACGGGTCGGGAATGAAGGTGACAGCCTTCTCTGGAGGGTTGTGAGGTGTGATACAGACGACTTCGCCGGTTGGCTTTTTCCATACAGTATGGTGTTCAGCCTCTACAAATATTCCCCCGTGCTGCCAGACCAGCCATCCGTAGACGATTTCACCTCCCTGTCCTCTGACCACATCCCTGACGTTCTGAAAGCAGAATTGCGCCTTCGCACCCTCCACAGCCTCGTACGGAAGGGAGACAGCGACTTGGGACAAGCCTAGCTTCTGCTCAATCAGGTGTGTGGGATGACTAGCTGGGCTGGGCGGAAATATAGGAAAGTCCTTACGCATCGCGTGGTTTTGAAATCCTCCCTGCATGCTGAGATTAGCTCCCGTGACAGTCAATAACGACGAAATTCTCGCCCTCAGCACGGACCAAGAGGTCAAAGACGCATCGAAGGTGGAACTGAGTCCGGTCTAGGTGTGTCTTTGTCCTGATGATTCCATGAACAGTAGTTCCAAGGCTGGACACTCTCAAGTGTTGTGATGCGCGGTTGGAAAACCAGTGCTCCATTGGAATTCTTGATGAGCGACAGCTTGCTTATGAGCCTCTCGACACCGCATTCGGGCACAAACAGCCACGGTCGCACGGCCCAACCGCTCTCGACCTTGCAGTCCCGCTCCAGAGCCTTACACACGTTATCCCAATGCTGCGCCCAGCCGTTGAGTCGCTGCACTAGAGGCCTCAGTCCGTTCGCGTAGGAAATCTCGCAAAGAAATACCGTATGGTTTCGAAGGTCCACGGCCACGGCATCGCAGTACCAAGCAGTATCAGTGTCCGGGTTTGGTTTGCCAGCAAGTTGAATGCAGCACTCTGGATTCACGAACACAGCCCTATCGGCTCGCAGATAGTCGAGTACAACACCTTGGTAGTAGTCCACAGTCTCTCTGCTCCTTTGAGCAGCCAGCGTATCAAATACGCATCGAGAAATCCGTACAGATTGGGCCCCCGCGTGAAGACGAAGGAACGCCGGTACCGAAACGAATGGCCGGGAGCCTTTATTGCCCATAGAATTGTGACCGATTCTCAGTTCACCAAGGGGCAACCATGGGAAGTTTGTCTGACGAGATGGTTCCAGAAGCAGTGCAATCCGAAGAACTGAACCCACGAGTTGGGTTATTGGGAGAGCTCGCGGTCGAAATGCAGATTGTTCAACGCGGCTGGCATCCAGTTCGGCTTGATACTGCACAGATGGCGTCCAATGCCGACCTAATCGCGGTCAACCGTCAGCACAGAGTTTCAATCCAAGTGAAGACGACAAACGCGGAGACACAGCCAATGGTGGACGATTCTGCGGGATGGCTGAGCTTCGGGTACGCGACAGGCTATTTGCGCGACAGTAGGCCGATTTTCAATTCAAAGAACAGCCCTTTGATTGCTGATGTCGTGATTGGAGTGAGCTACCACACACGGAGAACTCGATTTGTAGTCATGCCTGTTGCCTTTGCGGAAGCGCTCTGTCGAATCCATTGCGATTATTGGTCTTCTGTGCCCACCAAGGGCGGAGGCAAGCGAAGCCAGTCGTTCCCGGTCTATCTACTGTTCACTGCGAATAGGCATGCTCACAGGGAGCATTTTGACCGCATTAAGCGCAATGTCGTGAAATTCGAGAATGCATGGGATGTATTGTCCGAAGACATCGCCACTCTTCATGACCCGACGAAATGGCCCCTGCTCAGCTAAGGCGCCGAGAAGAAACTCATCCACGCCGCGATTTTGTACACGATAGAAGGGAGAGACAATCGGTCCATGACAGAGCCTACGTTCTTAGTCCTAAGCACAATCGCGAAGCCTGCCGACCAGTGGCTAGAGTTTTGGGCCAAGCGCTATACAGACTACGAAACGAAGAACGAAGCGGACATATACCGGGAGCTCATTGACAAGCAGGACAACCTCTCATCCAACGATTTCGTTGTGATGGGCAAGTGGAAGGACAATGCGCTCGGAGAAACGCGGCGCAATCGGTGGAAGGAGAACGTCGCAATGGTGGCCTACCGTGGCTGGATTAGAGCAGCCGCCGAACTGCCAAAGTGCCCAACAACCGAGTCTGCCGTAAAGGTGTTCCTTCAGGAGTGGTCCGAATGGAAATACCGGGATTCTAGTTCTAGAAGTGCGGACAAAATGAAGCGGTTCGGCCTTTCGCGTGCCTCGACCATGCTGCATTTCATCAGCGGTGGCCGTTATCCGATTTTTGATGAGCGCGTGCGAGTCGCGATAGAAAGACTCAGCGGTAAGGAACTCGGAATGACCATTGAGGAGTACCTGAATGACGTGTGCCCCTTCGTTGAAAACCTATCGCATTTGTGCGGCTGTCGCGATGTTCGAAAACTGGATAATGCCTTGTTTGCTTATGGGGCTTCTCCAGAACTTGGACAACTGATGAAGAGCGCATGAAAGTTTACGCTGGATGCCGTTCGTGCCGCAGTGGGTGCGGTGTGCCAGCGTGGGTGCAAACGTGGGTGCAGTTTGGGTGCAATAAGCGTTGCGACGGGTTGTTTACCGTTCTCTAACGCTTTGATAAATCAGCCGAAGTTGCCCAGATTCTCACCGGGCCTTGTTTGGGGTGGGTGAGGTCGCTAGTTCGAATCTAGTCGTCCCGACCATTCTTCAGAGGAAGCGTCATATCCTAACATGTGGCGTAACGGTGCGGATTGATCGGTGTCCAAGGAGGTTGCACCGCTTATGAATGCGCTCGGTTCTTAATCAGAGTGGCCACACAGCATAGTCCTGAAGCAGCGACGAGACACTGTGTTCCATCCGGAAGAGGGCACTGCGGCCGCACAACCGCTCCGGCACACACCTGCTCAGACCAAAGTAGGGTGCCAATCCAATCGGGGCTGTGCCCCGTGAGCGCGTCATGAATGCACTCATCTCTTCATTCTGATCTCTCTTGCTAAACACACTTATGGTGACCGATCCCCATCGTTCGCAAGAATCTGACGGCACCGCGAGACCTCAGCTGTTCGGCAGCTGACTGGAATTCCATCCGCCGCCGAGCGCCATCTGGAGTTGTGCTGCGGCTACGATCCGGCGCGCAACCAGGTCTGCAGCGAGCCGTTCGTCCGTCAGCTCGATCGTCTGGTTGGTCAGGACCTCCAGATAGGGAGCGAGACCCCGCTTGTAGCGGAGAGTAGAAAGCTCAGTGCTTTTCCGCGCAGCGGCGACGGCGCGTTGCTGAACGACGGCTTCCTGGTCCAACACTCGCAGCGCGGCAAGCTGGTCTTCTACATCGCGGAACGCGGACAGCACCTGCTCGCGATAGATCGATGCCGCCTGGGCGCGTTGCGCGATCGCGGATTGCATTTGCGCCTTTCGTCTTCCTCCGTCGTAGATCAACTGACCGACACTTCCGCCCGCAGTCCATTCGGCGCTTCCAGAGTTAAAGAGCTGGCTGATGGCATCGCTCTCAACGGCACCGACTGTGCCTAACGTGACGCTGGGATAGTAGGCGGACTTTGCGACGCCGATCAGAGCGTTGGCGGCGGCAACTTTTCTTTCTGCCGATGCGATATCGGGACGTCTTTCGAGCAACTCCGACGGGACACCGGTTGGAACGCTCGGCGGATCGCCTGCAAGTGCGCGGTCCGGGAGATGGAAGTTCGTCGCAGGCACGTCAATCAGCACGGCGACCGCATGTTCGAGCGCTGCGCGCATGACACCGAGGTCGATGAGCTGTGCACGGGTTTCTTCCAACTGGGCGGTTGCCTGCTCCACATCACTCTCTGTGCTGAGGCCGCCTTTGAGGCGGGTCTGGGTCAGATTCAGCGTCTGGGTGTAAGCGTCCAACGAGCTGCGCAGCAGTTGCGCCTGGAGATCGATTCCTCGAAGCTGAAAGAAGCTGACCGCCAACAGCCCTTGCAGACTCAGGCGTGTGTTGGCGAGATCGGCGGCGGAGGCCTGGGCATTGGCTGTGGCGGACTCAATCTGACGACGGACGCCTCCCCAGAGATCGGGTTCCCACGAGATATTCAAGGGAATCAGGAAGTCCCAGTAGTCCTGCGCCTGATTCGCCGGCCGCAGCGGCCTTGTGTTGGATACGCGATTTCTGTTGGCGACAGCGCCAATGCCAATGGTGGGATATAGCGCGGACTTGCTCTCGAGTACGAGATCGTGCGCCTGTTCATAGGAGTGAAGCGCCGCGGCGATGCTTGAATTTGCTGTTGTACAACGTTGCTCAAGATCGTTCAGCTCGGCATCGTTATAGATGGTCCACCAGGCGCCGCGATCGGCGGTATCCGCTGGCGTGGCCTGCGTCCAGTTTCCGTTGTGTCCGTCGTCACTGTAAGCCGGGGGTGCCGGCACGACCGGCACCGTATAGTTCGGTCCGACTCTGCACCCGCTTAACGCGAGGGCGCCGAGAAGGGCTGCGATGCGGAAAAGATTCGCATGCTTCATGGCTTCGCCTCTGCGATCTGTCCGGGCTTGCTGCCCGGGGCGAGAACAATGCGAACCTCTTCGCCGTCCGTCAACGAGTCCGGAGGATTGGCGATCACGGGCTGATCCTGTTGCAAACCGGCCAGAATCTCCATGGTTGATCCGAAGTCGCGCCCCGGAGTAACACGCAGAATGTGGGCGCGGTGGCTCGTGTCCACGGTGGCGACATGGAGACCGTCTGAGTCGAGCATGACGGCACTGACCGGCACGATCAATGCGGGCGCGGCGCTTGAGACGTTCAGGTGAACTTCCGTATAGCTGCCGGGCAGTAGCTCGCCAGAACGATTGTCTACATCCACCTCAGCGAGCAGCGTTCGCGTCGCGGGATCGACGGAATCGGAGGTCCGTACCAACGTGCCCTTGAATGTGCGGCCGGGGTATTGCGGCAGCGTCAGCGTCGCGACGGTGCCCTTTTTTGCATCCGGCGCATCGACCTGCGGCACATTGATGAAGACGCGGAGCGTGCCGATGGAGGAGATGTCAAAGATCTCTTTGCTACTCGATACGATTCCGGCGCCCGGCGTGATCGTACTGCCTGAGGCGCTGATCAGCTGGCCGACATCGATGTTGCGGGCCGTAATCACGCCGTCGAAGGGTGCCTCGATACGTTCGAAGGACTGCAGCTCTTCCAAGCGGCGCACGTTGGCCTCGGCCGAGGTAACCGCAGTGTCCCTTGCCTGCAACTGGCTTATCGCATTGTCGGTATCCTGCTGCGACACGGCGTTGTTGCCGACCAGATCCTGGTAACGGCCCGCCGTGATCTTGGCTAGACCGGCATTGGTTCTTGCTGTTGCGAGATCCGCCTTTGCCTGTGCGAGCTCCTGATCGAGTTCCGGAGTTTCAATTACCGCGAGCAAATCTCCCTTATGGACAAAGGATCCGATGTCATGACTCCAGGACCGCACGTAACCGGTAGTGCGCGCGTAGATGGGCGCAAGCGTAAACGCCTGCATGTTGCCGGGCAGGACGATCTCCTGCGCGCTCTTCTGAAGAACAGGCTCCTGCAGTAACACGGGCGGCGCTGAATTCACTCGCGTGTAGCCGGCGAGATTTGCCTGGGCATGCATACGCTTCACGATTCCAAAGGCAGCCAGCAGGGCCGCAGCAATCAACACGACGGCCACGACCGTCAGCAGAGTCCCGCGCATGATGGGAGGAGGCTGGTGTTCCATCACATCAGGTTCATGGACGGCTACGCCACCTTCATTGTGACTTGCAGCTGTTAACTGACCTTCCCTGCTCATCGAAGCTCTCCCTGTGCGTTGCAAAGGTTGCACATATCGGCGTTGTTGCATGCGAGATTGCTCATACGTATTCCTCATCCTTCGAAACTATGAGGCGGATCCTTGCGGTGCATGAACGAAAAGAAGGCGGGAACGAAGGTCAGTGTGCCGAAGGTCGCAAGCAGCAGGCCCCCGATGACCGCACGCCCTAGAGGAGCGTTCTGTTCGCCGCCATCACCGAGGCCGAGAGCCATCGGCACCATACCGATCATCATTGCGAGCGCTGTCATGATGACTGGACGAAAACGAGTGAAACCGGCGGTCAACGCGGCGTCAAAGGCGTTCATGCCGGCTTCCATCTGTTCCTTTGCAAAACTGACGACAAGGATGGAGTTGGCGGTGGCCACGCCGACGCACATGATGGCGCCAGTCAGCGCAGGCACGCTTATGTGCGTTCCCGTGAGAAACAGCAGCCAAACAATTCCGGCGAGGGCTCCGGGCAGCGCCGCGATGATGATGAAGGGATCGAGCCAGCTCTGGAAGTTAATGACGATCAGCGCATAGACGAGCACAATCGAAAAGATCAGACCATAGAGAAGCCCTGAGAAGGAGCTGTGCATGGTCTGGATCTGACCGCGTACAAAGATTTCCGTGCCGCGCGGAAGCTTCGATTTGTTCTGCTGCACGATGGCGTCAATCTTCGACGCGACACTCGCAAGGTCAGTGCCCTCCACCGAACCATAGATATCGATGACCGAACGAGCGTTGTAGTGACTGACCACTCCCTGCTCTTGACCCCGGTCAATGGAAGCCAGATTGCCGAGGATCTGAGGGGCCTGGGTTGCATTTGCTGTCGCGACAGGAAAGTTCTCAAGGTCCTGCAGGTTTTTGACTTCGTACTGAGGCGTCTGCACCGCGATGTTGTAGCTGACGTGGTTCTGAGGGTTCAGGTAGAACGTAGGCGAAGTTTGAAAGCTGCCGCTGAGCGCGATCAGCACGTCGTTCGCAACATCATGCTGACTGTAGCCGACCTGCCGCGCACGCGTGCGGTCGACGTTGACGGTCCACTTGGGGAGATTGAATGGCTGCTGAATGCGCAGGTCAGTTGTGCCGGAGATCTGACTTATCTGTTGCATCATCTGCTCTGCCAAGACGCGGTTCTGGCCGAGTTGCTGACCGACGAGCTGGATATCGATCTGCGCCGGCAGGCCGAAGTTCAGAATCTGGCTCACCATGTCCGTGGGCAGGTAGTAAAACTCCGTGCCAGGGAACTGCGCGGTCAGTTTTTCGCGCAGGCTGTGGGTATAGTCCGCGGTCGGCCGATGGTTCTCTTTCAACGAGACAAGGATGTCGGCATCGGCCGTCCCGACCGGAGCGGAGTTGGAATAGGAGAGATTCAAGCCCGAGTAAGGAATGCCGAGGTTGTCGATGACGGTGTCTAGCTCCGCGGGAGGAATTTCTTGGCGGATCACCTGCTCGATCTGATCGCAAAGGCGTGCGGTGTCCTCGATGCGTGTCCCTGTATGTGCGCGCACGTGCAGCTTGAACTGGCCGCCATCGACAGACGGAAAGAAATCCTGGCCGAGCCACGGATACAAGAGCGCGATCGAGCACGCCCAGAAGGCTACGATCGAGAGTAAGAACGCTGTGCGGTTGACCAGACAGAAACGAAGTATGCCGAAGTACGAGTTGCGCAGCTTTTCGAAATAGTGCTCGAACGCAATCTGGAACCGGACAAACGGATTGCGACTCTTGCCGGCCTGCTCCGCGCGGTCATGCTCATGGCCTTTGAGCAGATACTTGGCCATGGTGGGGACGATGGTGCGCGATAGAAAATATGACGCCAACATGGCGAAGACAACTGCCTCCGCCAATGGCACGAAGAGGTACCGCGCCACGCCGCCGAGGAAGAACATCGGCACGAAGACGATGCAGATGGAGAGGGTCGAGACGAACGCGGGGACCGCGATTTGGGCGGCACCGTCCAGAATGGCCTGTTCGACCTCTTTACCCTCTTCGAGGTTTCGGTTGATGTTCTCAATCTCAACGGTTGCGTCGTCAACCAGAATGCCGACCGCGAGCGCCAGACCACCGAGAGTCATGATGTTGATGGTCTCTCCCAAGGCGGAGAGCATCAGCAGCGAGCAAAGGACCGAGAGCGGAATGGAAACTGCAATGATGAGGGTCGAACGCCAGCTCCCGAGGAAAATCAGGATCATGGCCGCGGTAAGGCAAGCGGCAATCAGTGCTTCGCGAACAACACCGCTGATCGCGGCTCGAACAAATACGGACTGGTCCGCGATCGGCGAGATACGCAGCGCTTGAGGCAACTGGGCAGCAATCGATGGCAGTTGTGCCCGGACGTCGCGAATGATGTCGAGTGTTGAGGAATCCCCGATCTTCTGAATGGTTAGCAGGGACGCGCGCTGGCCATCCACCCGAACCACGTTGGTTTGTGGCGGGAATCCATCGCGCACATTGCCGATATCGTGGATGTAAACGGTCGCTCCGTTCAATGTCTTGATCGGCAGATTGTTGAGCGCGGCAATAGACGTCGGAGCACTGTTGGTCTCCACCGCGTAGTCGATGTTGCCCATCTTCACGTCGCCGGCGGGCAGGATGATGTTCTCGGCGTTGACTGCGCTGACGACATCGGAGGCAGAGAGCCCGTAGGCCTGCAACCGCTGCGTGTTGATATCGATCTGGATCTGTCGCTGCTTGCCGCCGTAGGGAAACGGGATGGACGCGCCCTGAACCGTCGCCAACTGGGTTCGAATGAAGTTCTGGCCAAAGTCGTTGAGTTGTTGCTCGGTGAGTCCATTGCCGGACAGGCCGAGCTGCAGCACCGGCACGCTCGACGCGCTGTACTGAATGACGAGTGGCGGCTGAGTTCCCTGGGGATACTGCCGCAGCGAAGTCTGCGCAATTGCTGTGACCTGAGCGACGGCCTGCGAGATGTTTACCGACGAACGGAAGAAGATCTTGGTGACCGAAACTCCGTTCACCGTCTGCGATTCCGTGTGCTCGATGTCGTTGACCGTGGTCGTCAGGCTTCTCTCAAACGGGAGGACGATGCGATCGCTCAACTCCTGTGGTGACAATCCGGCATACTGCCAGACCACAGAGACCACGGGGATGTCGATATTGGGAAAGATATCGACGGGTGTGCGCATCATGGCGACGGGGCCAATAACGAAGAGCAGCAACGACAACACGACAAAGGTGTAGGGCCTTTTGAGCGCGAGACGTACAATCCACATCGAAATTCCCTAAGCGACGAGGCCGCAGGTCGTAATTTAAATCCGTGAACGCCACGCCCGATTCGAGTTCACGCCAGATCGGTAACTAAACTGGACGTCCAGTTTAGTAATTGACGATCTGGAACCTGCAAAAGATTCAAGCAATCTTGTGGCAAGTTTCGTGGGATCGGACCGGCCATCCTCGAACTGCTACCGCCGACGCAACCCATGGAAAATGACTTTGATCATGATGCGAGACTCTTTCGCTTCAGTAGGGCCATGACCAGCGAGCAGTCTGAAGATCATCGGACCATAGACCAGGTCCAGGACGATTTCCGAATCGACGTCTGTACGAATATCGCCACGATCGACACCGCGGCGCCACATGATCCGAGCTGCATCGCGCCTCGCGTATAGGAACCTCTCTCGAAACAGCGCAAGAAACCCTGGATCACTCTGGCCTTCGGCTATGAACTGACAAAACAAACGACCTGTCGGTGAACAGTAGAATGCCATTACCGATTCCAGCTGTTCTGCGAAATCTCGTTCTGCCGAACCTGTATCAGGAAGAATGACACTTTCGGTCATCCTGGTCAGAAAGGCATCAAGGGCCACGTGACACTTGTTCGGCCACCATTTGTAAATGGTCGCCTTGCTGACACCGGCCCGGCGAGCGATCGCGTCCACGGTCACCCTGCGAAGGGTGCTTCGCTCCAGCAGGTATAGTGCAGACTTCAGAATTGCCGCTTCAGCTTCGGCGCTCCGGTGACGGCCACGGGGCTTTGACTTCTTCGTTATGGAAGCTGATCGTGCTTGCAGGCAAGTCTCCTACCGCCCTCGAGTTCCGCCCCTGGCAGGGGAACTCTGGACCTCATCGATCGTACAGGGCCACTGTGCGGAAGCCAATTCTATACGATTGGCATTGTCTTCTATCTTTTCCCCATCCTGAGTTATTCCCCATCCTGAGTTATGCCGAGGCGACCTGCAGGCTACTGCTTCGTTCTAAATCGCCTCACTGATGCAGTCTCCTCTAATCTGATCCGGTGAGCTGTACCTCATACTCTCAGGTTTTTAGATGAATGGATCAACCAGGATGGTGATCGTCCCAAAGTTCTAAAATCGTCTAGTGGGCCGACCATTTCTCTTCGTGATTCCATAATGGTGAGTGAGATCGCCGGTTTCGAGTCAGGTCGTCCGACCAGTTCTCATCATCTGCGCATTCATTTATGACAATTTCTCGGCGTTATTCCTTGCAAAGCAGTGCGCTCTCAATCGAGGTCTTCCCGGATGAAGGCGGGCGAATATCTTCTCTTAAGAGCCTCCATTCGGGTATGGAGTTTCTGATCCAATCGGATCGCTCCGGCTCCTACCCTCAGCCCAGTTTTCACACTGCCTTCCGAGACGGGCCATGCGCCGGGATCGAAGAGTGCCTCCCCACGGTAGGCCCGTGCGGACCCGAAACAGATGGCGGCCCAGTTCCAGATCATGGCGATTTCTGGCAGCTCAGATGGAATTTGACCAGCGTGTCCAGCACGCACCTTCATCTGTTATCTACCGGGTTCAGTCGTACACTGCGATTCAGCAAGGATGTCTCGCTGAATGACGACACTCTCAGCATTGTCTATCGCACCGAAAACATCGGTTCCACTGTCCAGTCGTTTCTATATGCCTGTCATCCGCTATTCGCCGTCTCGGCCGGCGATCTTATCTTGCTGCCGGCTGAAGTCCGCGAACTTCGACTCGATTACTCGCGTGGCAACCGCATTGGCGGTGCCGGTACAGCCATAGCGTGGCCCGAAACTCAGTCCGGTATCCGGCTTGATCTTGCAAGCAGTCCCGACTCCGGAACGGCTGAGATGTTCTACACCGATCGTTTGAGCCAAGGTTGCTGTGGCATCTATCGCAGTGCAACGGGCCAGACACTCGACATCGGGTTCGACCCACAACGCCTGCCCTATCTCGGCCTCTGGCTTTGCTATGGCGGATGGCCGGATGGTGGGCCAGGTCCGCGGCAGTATGCGGTAGCGCTCGAGCCCACGACCTCCGGATGCAATACGCTCCTAGAAGCTCAGCGGAATGGCTCGGCTGTCACTTTGGATATAGGGGAAACATTCCAGTGGGAGATCCGCTTCAGGGTCCGGAATTCGGATTCCCGTCCATCTTCCTCACCTCTCGGTGAAGTGAATCGGATATATCTCTCCGCTAGTCGTGACGGCGATCCAGAGGCCGGTGGAGCTGCCGGGGACTAGCCGATTACGTCCCAGCGGTCGATGTGGTAATCGCTGCCTTCGCTCTCCGCGCGGCCGTCGTGGCCTTTCCAACTGAGGTTGAGATTACCTTTGAGGCATCGCATCGAGAACGGAATGGAGCCGTTTCCATACACGCGCACTGAGATCTGTCGCGTCTCCGGTGCTCCGGCGAACAGTCCGACTTCGGCCCACGGTATAACGCTTCCCGCCTTGACGTACACAGGAATCTTCTCGGTGGATGAGGGAATGGAGATCTCAGTTCCGCCGTGAATTAGAGTGCCAGTCCAGAAATCTTGCCAGGCCCCTTCTGGCATCAAGACTTTTCGGCTCGCTTCGCCTGCGAACAGTGGCGCCACCATCATGCGATCACCGACCAAATACTGATCGTCGACCTGATGCAACCGTTTATCCTGCGGTGTGTCCAGAACTAGCGCGCGAAACGGCGGTGTTCCGTCGTCAGCATAGCGTTGAAACGCGGCAGTCAGATATGGGATTAACTGCATCCGCCAGCCGATGATCTCTCTGCATCGCGACTCCAAATTTTCCCATTGATCGAGAAAGTGACCGCTATTATTGAGCGCTCGGTTCGTCTGTTTCCACGGAGGATTCTTCATATACCAGCAGTCAATCTGAGCGAGCGGGGAGAACACCGCGCTCTGCAGACGCCGAAGCAGGTCTTCTTCGTTTTCGGCTTGTCTGACTTCGGGGCACCAAAGCAGTCCGCAGAATCCGGAGTTGACGAGAGCGCGAATGTAGACTCTGTGATCGTATAGATCGCTGTAGAGCACAAACGGGTACGGTGTAGCCAACGCGCCGCTGGAACGGACCAAGCCATAAGTCTTCTTGCCACGCTGACGGAATTGCTCCCAAATGACCATTTGATAGCGAAGTCCGAAGACGTTGTGCATTTGCTCGCCATCCACACCAGAGGGAAACGAACTGCACTCCGGGAAGGACCACCCACCCGTAAAATCCGAATTATCGCACTCATCAAGTTTGAATCCGCTCACACCCATATCAACCAAATTCTTACCGTGATATGCGCCGAATGCTTCGCGCGCCTGCGCGCCTGCAAAATCAGGTACAAGGCCATTCCAGACCCCGAAATTTCCGGAATAAGGTTTGATCGCAGCAAACAGTGGTGATGCAGGATTTGTAAAGGCATGCTCCCACAAGTTGACTTTGTAGTGCAGGTCCGTCGCAGATTTCACAAAACTATTCGGGTCCGGAAAACGATTCTGGTCCCAGACGAAGCTGCAGGAGTAAGCGCGCGATTGCCATCCAGGTTCCATGCCAAGGACATCGCATGGGATTTTTCGATCGCGAAACTCTTGTGCAATCGCGAGAACATCTTCATGATTTCCCCGCGCTATCGCTCGGTACCAAAAACCGAGGCCCCATTCTGGCGGCACGACCCCCCCGCCTGAAAAGACGTTGTAGCGCTTGACCGCGTCCTGCATTTCAGGCCCTGCAAACAGATACACATCAACTCCCGAAGCGCGCGGCACCTCGACGATAATCCGGCCGTTGTCGCCTTCAGAAACCGTGTGAGTGTAATTCGGGTCTGGATTGGATCCGGCAGCGACCGGCGCAGTTTCGGTCGGCCTGGGCCGCGCATCGCCAAAGTAGAATGTCGCGTAGCGGGCAGTGTCGATCAAGATGCCGATGCCTTCGGTCGTTACGTAGAACGGTACCGGCGCATGAGAATCACCAGTGTCCACCTTTGGATCCGCATTCACGCGCGCGACCTTTTTCTTCCCGCGCTGCGCGAAGGATACAAACTGCAGTCCCAAGCCGAAGATCTGCTCGTCAGCACGCAAGGGCAATTGAACCAGACAGCCACGGGCCGTTTGCTTCCCTTCAATGGGCGGCAACGGAGCCGCATCCACGCGAGGAAGCCTGGCAAAGGCCTCCGTGTGCGGAGGCACCAGGCGGCTGGATACCGGCGTGAAGCGCTCCGGTGTTCCAATCGTTGCACGCCAAACGCCGGGATGAACCTGTTTCCAGTTCTGCTTGGTGAGCGAATCCACAACATGAGATTGCGCGTCAACCAAACGAGCGAGGCCCGCTACTGTTCCGCTAGCTGCAAGCACCTTTGCAAGAGTGCGACGCGATATCCGGGTACTCAAGAATGTTCTCCTTGATGAAGGATCTTATGGGAGGCACTCACGCCACTCCCCGAGAGCGATGCTTGGCAGGGTAAGTGGTTCTGCGAATACATGGCTGCAAAGCTGTTGGTCAATGTATTTCAAGCAGCACAACTCCGTGCTTCGGCACCAGTGTCGTGTAGCTGTTCTTGAATACACCCAAGTCCTTGTGTTCCCAGATATCTCGTACGCGAACGGGATCGGAGTGGCCAATGTCTCTGAAGTTCACGGATACCGGGAACGACGATTCGCCTGCATTGATTAATCCGATTGCAGTGCGTCCGCCACTGAGAGGCTTAGCCCATACCTGCACAGGCCCCGCTTGACTTATGCGGCGCCCCTGGATGCCCTTTGGATCCTGATCCACTGCGATGACTTCGCGGTCGGTCAGAATGGCTATTTGGGTCTGCGTGAGTTTGGTGACGTCAGTACTTGAAAATAGGGGTGCCGCAAGAAGAGACCACAAAGTCATCTGCGTTTTCTCCTCGTCTAGGTTTAGGCCGCGATTCCCAATCTGGAGAAAATCGGGATCATTCCAGTGACCAGGCCCCGCAAAATGTTGCAGGCCTTCCTGGCCAAAACCAACAAACATCATCCTTGCATATTCCTGAAAGTCGATTTTGTTACTAACATCGTCCGTCGTACGCCAGAGGTTTGCGCCAATTTTCGGTCCCCACATCCACGGTGCAGCCATGCCGTATTCACACAAGCTATAGATCATTGGACGGCCGGTCATAAGGATCGCGTCATGCATCTTTTTATAGGCGAACTCAATCTGGTCTGGTTTATAAACTTCTCGCGCGCTGCACCAATCGTATTTAAGGAAGTCCACTCCCCAGTTGGCGTATGTTTCTGCATCCTCTTTTTCATGTCCGTAGCTCCCCGCATAGCCTCCGCATGTTTTCGGTCCAGGCGAGGAGTAAATCCCGAACTTGAAGCCACGACTGTGAATGTAGTCTCCTAGAGCCTTCATATCGGGAAAGCGATCGTTGGAATGAATGTGGCCTTCCGAATCGCGCTCGCCCTGCCAGCAATCATCAAGACCGACATACTCGTACCCGGCAGCTTTCATTCCATTGGAAGCCATCGCATCGACTGCGGCCTTTACATTGGTTTCTGTGACTTGGCATCCAAACGCGTACCACGTGTTCCATCCCAGGGGCGGAGTAGCAGCCAGTTCCGGCCTCTGGGCACTCGCGCTCCCGACAAGCAGGATCATGATTAAACCGAGATTAAGCGACATAGCTCTCTCTTTCAGCGATATGTGATTGGATACCTGCATAACTGACATTGCCTTGGCCTGACCGTGGCTCAGTTGCCTTATCTCTGGGAGTGCATCTGATATCAATCGAGATGAAACACCTCTTGCAGCGCCTCCATGTTGTCGTCCGCGCCACCCTTCTCGAGGCTTTCAAAAAAGGGGGCCATCTCCGACTGCCAGCGAGCGTTCACGGAATACTGCTTCATTGCAGCGCGGGAGCGGGCAAAATCCTCGGCTTCCAAATATCCGACCAGCATGCCGTCCTGGCGAAGAAAGAGCGAGTAATTTTTCCATCCCGTTTCGCGCAGGGCTTCCTGAAGCTCAGGCCAAACGAGAGCATGCCGATCCCGGTATTCCTGCACCCTGTCTGGCCGCACTTTCAACAAAAAGCAGATCCGCATGATTTCCCCTCATTTGCTTTACTTCGAGTCCAACAAATCTTCAGCCACTTCGCAGTTCAGGAGAGCTCGATTGCCCACTTGCCGTTATCAGTTGGAGCAACGGACGTGAGAAGCACCCGATAGATGGTCTTACCCCAGCGTCCTACCAGCCAGTCGTCGGTAAGATCGACTTTTTCAATCACCGGAGTAATGAGGGCTGCGTCGTAACTAAGTGAGATATCGCGAACCGAGCTTGCGGCTGCACTAAACACGACCTTTCCCGATCCCTGCGTGGGAAGACGTGGGGTCATGAAAGAAAGCTGAACCGGAACTTTCTCACGCAACTGGAAATCCTCGAGCAGATGGATGCGGTCTGCCGTTCGGTCCAATGTGAGTGTCCGAGTCCAGCGTGCGATTCCTGCTTCGTCCGGATAGGCAGTGGCGAGATTCATCGAGACGGAGGCGCGGGCATTGTCGGCGGAATAATGAACGTCGCTAGCGCGATAGGTCGGCTTATCGTTGCTCTGCATCACGCGTCCGACGGTCGGCAGGTTGTGATAGGCGGATTGCACGGAGAATTTAAAGCGAGGCGCGGTGTAGGCTTCCGGGCCAATGTCGACGAAAATGGGGTTGCCATCGTGGAAGACGATGAAGCTGCCTGAGTCATTGTGGCCGTGTGGACGTTGGTTGGGGGCTGCCTGCAAGGCGAGATAGAAACCGTCGGTCGTGCCTTCCTTGACCCTGGCGGTCATGAGGCCGAGGTGTGGATACCACGAGTCACGAACGAGAGCATCTTCTTTTTTAGAGGCAATGGCTTGAGCGGAAACGAGAAGGCTAGGAAACACCCTTCCCAGGTGCCCCTGATCGTCGGAGAGGGCTTCTCCGCGAAGAGCGGCGGCAGATGCATTGAAGGCCCCATAAGCCTTTAGAACGCCGTCATCGATGGAATTGCCGATGCGGTAGACAAATTCTCCGTTCTCTTCCATCTTCGGTGGCGCATCGCCGTAGTTCACAAACCATGGTCCATTGATGTGAGCATCCGCGATATAACGAAACATCTTGCGGACGAAGGGATTGCTAAGTGGATTGCCTGCCCCGCCAGTGGCCGAAGTAAGCAAGGTACAGCAGTCGAAGTAAGACCCGGGCGACACATTCCAGTAGCCAGGCCCCTCTTGGCACCCGGCATCATCTGAGTAATCGTCGAGATACTGATCTACGCTGCGGCATATCTTAAGAATTGCGGCCTTGCGGCGGTCCGGATCTGGCTCAAGCAATAGGTTCGCTGTCAACCAGTTCGAGCCGATCCATGGAGTCCAGTTGTTGAGGTGGCGCACTTGGCCATGAAATTCCTTGAACATCCAACTGAAGTCGTCGCGTTCGAAGGCAGGATCGAGGATCCGGCGCTTGACTTCGAACTGAATGCGACGCGTGATCATTGGGTTCAGCTGATCGAGTTGAGCACCCAAAAGGTAATGGATCCAGGACAAGACTGCTCCCGTGGCGGCAGCAAATAGATCGATGATCGGTTCTTCGGCGTCCGGTAAGCCTGAGCTCGGATGCGTTTTCTGCAGAAAAAGGTGTGCTGGAACACCCCAGAATGTTTCTTCACATTCGAGCCAGATGCCGTTAACGATCTCATCGAGAAATCGGCCACTTCCTTGCACGCACTCGCCGAGCACAAGGTCGAGGAGGCGTACACGACGGGTGAAGTAGTAACTCTCATAGTGCGAGCGGTTACCGGTGCGTTTGTACTCAAAAAAGACAGTAGCCGGTAACGATTCCCACGTTGTGCCTTTGATTTTTTCGGCGCGAGTCACTGCCAGATCAGCTATCTCTCGGGGGACGCGGTTCCACGCTTGGCGTTCGGCCGCTTTGGGATAAGGATGCCAGTCGGAGGCAGCGATCAGCGACTTGGATAGCAGTTCCGGGGTAAAGGTGGAACAGAGCAGGTTCTTTGGCTTCTCGGGAAGATTTGTGTCCGCGGGGCCAGCGCTCAAAATGCTGCTCTGCAACGCATCCATTGCAAATGGTAGATGCGCGCTACTGAGCAGCGCCGCCGCGCCTGCAATCATCTCTCTGCGATTGATTGTCATCACTTTTAGAGCGTCATCCCTTCCTAAGGTGCTAGAAAATTGTTAGCGCGAGAATCTTTCGTGACTGCAACTCAGTGACCGGAGCTGGAACTACAACTAACTCTTCGCCACGTTGTTGCGGAGAGTGTTGTTTCTCACCACAACCTCCTGATTCGGATCCATCCAAGTTTCCTGCGCGATTCCCGCCCCGCCGTTACCCTCCGCAAGGCAACCTTCAATTGTCACGTGCCGGCTTTCGGCGATCATTACCCCGTCAAGTTCGTTGCGTGTGATCTCGCAACCTTGAATCGAGACATCTTGTCCAAAGATCACCGCAATTCCGTGTCCCCACATCGAATCGGCGAACCGCGAGCCGGTGATCGTGACGCGAGAGACACGGTTCGTCTTCAAGTTGTGGTTCTTTCCGTGTCCAGGTGGCGCCATCCCACCGCTCCCCGAGAAATCACAATTGACGACGTCTACCTGCTCGACTCCGAATAATTCCACCGCGTTGTATGTGCAGTTTCGCACTGTGAGGTGCTCAAATCTCAGATTGCGTTGCAACACTTTCCCGTCGCCCTGAAACACAATCCCCGCGCGGATTGGCGAATACATCAGCCGCCGTCGCTGTACGTCGCTGTTCGGGTCGTGCGAGGTTCCAGGTGTCTGTCCACCCTCAATGACAAAATCCCGCAGCACGACGTCATGCATATCTGGCTCAGCGTTGATAATTGCTGCTTCACCGACTCCTTTCGCTGGATCGAGAAATAGTTCGCAGTCGAGGCCCGTCCCCACGATCGTTACTCGGCTTGGTAGTTTCAGTGTTGCGGTCAGAATATGTACCCCAGCCGTCAGGCTCAGCGTACCGCCACCCTTTGCCTTGAGTTCGTCCAATGCGTCCTGGATCGAATGATCTGGCGAAACGGTAATGTCCGCTACCGTCGTTGCGACTGTCGTAGCTGCCTGCGCCCCCGCTGTCGTCGCGATCTTCGAGGCCCCCGGCGCGGGTTTCAGGTCCGCGGGGCCGTTGCCGCTATCGCCGCGAAACATTGTCGCAACAGTGTGCGCACGCTGTACCTTCTCAGCTGCCCTCTCTGTGTAAGGCATCGCGATATGTTTTTCATAGCGATAGTGTTGCAAAACAGGGTGATAGAGGTCGCCGAACTTGCCCCGCGTCTGCTCGCTGATTTTGCCGTAGGCGGGCACTTCCTCGCCCAGCATGTAGCGCGCCGTATATTCCATCCCCAGCGCCAACCGATTGTCGGCCTCCGCGAAGAGGTCGACGCCCTGATTCCATGCCACAACACAGACATTCACCAGGTATGAAAGCCCAAGTTGCGTATGGCCCTGGTCTCTGCACGACTCCTCACACTGGCCGCTCGGGTAAATGTAACGTGTGATACCGCTGTTCCCGAGTCCGACGCGGTAGTGCCTATAAACCGCCTCCATCAAATCGCGGTCTTCACAGAAGACGCCGATCGCCAGCAACGTGTACATGATTGCCGCGTCCCAATTGCCATTCGCCTCTGGATAGAATGCTCGTAGCAGCGGTACATAAACTGTCAACAGCATGCGTTTGAACTGCTCCTGGGACTGGGCGCTCCATCCCGGATATGTTGAACGTAATATTTCCGCCGCATTGCAGAACTCGCCGCCCGTCCACCCGGCCAGTAGCATTGCGTCGTTCTCGAAAAAGTCTGCCAATGTGCTCGACCATGCGTCGAATATCTCAATCGCCTTGCGCGCGTGTGCCTCGTTCCCAGTCACGTACCACTGCATCACGTGGTTATTTGCCGCTGTCGCGCTTTCGGAGAGCTCGACGCCGCCTTGCTGACCGGCGGCGTACGCGCCGCGGGTGACATGTACAAACGGCTTCGGTTTGAAGTCGAGAGATGCTCCGGGGCTTGTAAGCCACATGTTCCACGCAGACTTCCATGGCTCCTCCCCGGCATTGATCTTGGCTTTCATGAACTCGAGGTCTGCACGCGTCTGCAAAATGCCGGGATGTACTATCGGCCGCTTCCCTTTTTGCGTTACAGCCGCCCGAGCTGCTCTCTCTTGCTGCGCGTCGGCCGCTGGCGTCGGTCCCAATCCGGGCAGCGCCGCCGCTGCCAACCCAGCTCCCGATTGCAAAATAAAGGTGCGCCTCTTCATGATTGGTGTCTTTCTGACGTGAGGTTTGAATGTGATTTTGAATATTCGTGTGATTCAGCGGGTCGCAAAATGCGCAAATTGAGCATGTTTCTTTTCACGCCAGACATATCCGTCTTTACTGGGCATCCGAACTTCGAGGTCATCAACCTCGTCGCCAGGAGGGAGCTTGAGTGTGAATTCACCGCCGGTCCCCTTGCGCTCAAAGAGGATGTCTGCTCTTACAACACCGGACCGCGAGCGAATGGGCCAGTTGAGGGCCTCCACTCCCTTCCAACTATAGGGAATTCGCGGAATCATCCTAGTGGTTTCCAGTGAAGAATCATCAACACCCAGCATGAGCCTGGATACCTTCAATGGCTCTGAGACATTAACCAGGTTTAAGGCACCGCAGCCTTCATCCAACGCGACTCTCCCCACAGCGTCCGGGGAATACATCCGCTCGTAGAAGTAGTAAGGTGAAGCTCGATGCAATTTGTATTCAGGTATGGGACTGTAAGTGGCGTCGGCGAGCCAGCCCAGCGCTTTTTCGGCCATAGCTAGTTTGTCAAAGAGAAGCATTGCTTGGATTGCATAACCCTGGCCGTACGACGGGCTCGTCAACATCCCTCCTCCGCGGAGATCGAACTGAGTCCAGATTCCGTAGCGCTCGAACTCGATCGTGCGCAAAGGTGTGTTGTAAAGCTGTTGGAAGGTCTTTTCGCTGTGTACCACGCCACTCCAACGGGAAGCCAGCGGCTGAAGCCCTCGTACATCGGCATACATCGAAGCAACACCGTTCGTCCCGCCAAATCCGCGGTTCGGCGCGGATTCAAGGACAGCACGATTGGGTTTCAGGGTGTGGACATCAATGCACCAGATCCAAGAACCATCTTTATTTACAAGATACTTTTCCATGCCGTCTTGAATCTTGACCGCCAGCCGCTGGTCGTCTTCAGACAATGCTTTGCTTCCAGACTCTCTCGCCATCTCGGCGGCGGCGAGCAGTGCAAGACGTGTGAGATTGTTTTGCACTACGTTGTAGCACTCGCCGGGAATATCTACGCCGCAGCCAAATTCGCCAGTCCCCGCGGCCAGGGGGCTAGACTTCACAAGAGACTTGAGATAATTGACAGGCGAAGCTTCCTGAAACAGAAACGCGTAGATGCGGTCCTTTGCTCGGTCTCCCTGGGGCAGACGTTCCCATAACAACGCCATGCCGATAACGATCGACGAGGTACCGTCGAGTTCCGCGCCTAATCCGGGCCCAGGTTTCGACCCCTTAAAATACTCGGGAAAGGCATAGAATCCTTCACGATTTTTCTGAACCAAATCTATTAAACATTCCGCCAGTAGCGCAGCATGCCGATAGTAACCTCGCATGACAAGTTCGCGCATAAAAGTGCCACCATCACGCGACCACATGGTGCCTGCCCACGGGAATCCCGGAAGAGATGCATTTAGGAACCCCGCCGGAACGCCATCCTCAGCAGTGGCCAAGAAATTTTCCTGGAGCACACCTTGAAACGACTCGTCGAGTTCACGCGTAAACCGATCGGCGGTCGCGGAACCAAAGAATCGGAGCGAAACCGGCGGGTCTTTTTGTGGGCCGATAGAGAGAGGCGAATCCTCAGCATAGCCAATCAAAACTGTACAGATGAGAAAGCCCAGCAGAACGGCCGACTGTTTGCCGAATTTTCCTTTTGGCATGTCCGTTCCTTCTTCAGTAACTACGCGCAGACCACAAGAAAACGCCATCTCGATGACAACAGCTTGCGAAAAGACCGTTAGAGTTTCTGGAATTAAATCGGCTTCGCCCTGAGGTCATGATTCAGAACACCCAGTCGTCGCCGCGATCGCAATGTGAACCTTTTCTACGCGAAGCACTCGGCCTCTCTGGTGGAGGTACTTGTTTATCACTGGACAATCCAGCTATGCCCAGGGGCTTGCGAAACCACTCGGGACCGATGACGCTGCGAGGTCTGGCAAAGTTGGTTGCTAGAAAGTCAGCCGCGCGGTGAGCTGCAGTTGACGAGGCGTATTGTGGGAAGAGGCGCCGACGCCTCCGGGTTGGACCAATTCAGTGCCATCCGTTGCGCTCGGGTTGTTGTAGCCCTGCACATTGAAGACATTGAAAGCATCCAGATTCACCCTGAAGTTCACTCTCTCGGTGATTGGGAATACCTTGAATAGAGAGAGGTCCGCCGTCCAATTTATAGGTCCAGGAATGACGGTTTTAGAAAAAGGGTTATTCCCGGATGGACCTGGCGAGTAGGCGACCGTGACTGGATTTCCTTTGTTTGAAGCCAGCAAAGCTGGCGACGATACCTGCACATTGTTATTCCCATAATTCGCCGTGCCGGGAGTATTGTTGATCGGCGTCTGAAATGGCACCCAGTCGGCAGGGAGGCCCTCGACACACTTCGTCGTGCAGGTGCCTAAAGGCGCAGGCAGAACTGTCGGAGCGAGGTATCCGTTGAACCACTCGTAGCTGCTGAGACACGTACCGCTACGGCAGTCCTTGATTGGAAGACCATGTTTGTACACTTTGATCGGATTAGTCGGCCCCCAGTTTGTACTAGTGGGCGCGAAATACTGGCTCATGATGCTTCCGTCTCCAGCAATCTGGAAGCCTCCGACTAGCTGATTCAGAAATCCATGGGCATTACCCATGAACCGCTTCCCCTTTCCGAAGGGCAGGTCGACAATACCGTTGAATTGGACCTGTTGCTTCGGGTTGCCAGCGTTGACCACGTACTGTTCCCAGTCCGTCAGCCCACGCCAGGTTTGCCAGGAAGGCGAGCCGGCCGGCCTGGCTGGAGGGGTGCCACCCGAAGTGATCGCGCTACCGCCAGCGAGTGGGGCAAAGGTGGTGTTTGGAGCAGTGCCCGCGACACCGAGATAGTCTTGAGGATTAGAGACGGTTCCATCTCCGGTGAAGGCTTTTTGCCACACGTAGAAGATCTGATATGCGATCCCATGATGAAACAGCCGCTGATAGTTGACTTGTAGTGCGTTGTCGTTCGAGTAGCCGGTTTTTCCGTAATAACTCATACCGCCATAGGTGACATTGTTATACGGGTTTAACGCGGTCGTGGCATATTGACTGGTACCTATCGCCGAAGCTCCGCCGGTGGGCACAGGCGTTCCGGTCGACATCTCCCATACGAAGGGAGACATGGCCTGATTGACAGCATAGGTCTGGTCCAGATCGCTTCCGTGCGTCCATACCCAGCTCACACGCAACGCCGAATTACCTTTAAGCGGTTGCTCGATGGTGAGGCTCGTCTCCTGGGCGACGTCGGGAGGATAGTGCGGACTGAGAGCAATGATGCTCTGGCCCGGAACGATTGAGTTCGTCGTTGAAGTATTCACGACACTCTGTGAGTTCACGCCCATAACGACGTTCTGCGGATTCCTTACTAGATAGTTAGACATCCCATCTGGAGACTGGGCGGCGGAGTTATAGTTCTGAGTGTAATTTTGGACGAACGGAAAACCGGCGAACATCTGTTGCCATGAACTGCGTAAGGCAGTAGGAAAGACGTATTTCCCGTAGCCCCCACGCAGCACCGTACCGTATTTGCCGCCAAATGGCTGCCACGCAAAGCCCACGCGCGGTTCGAACTGGTTGTTATTCTCCGCGTCGGCGGCTGGAAATCCAGCATCCGCGGGTGTCTCAAACCTCACGCCAATGTTTTGGAGATTAGTGAGGATGGCCTGCGTTGTGTAGCCGTGGGCGACGTAGTAGGACGTGGGATTAGGCATCACAAACGCGTCGTTCTTGAAGTCGAATGTGGTCGCCAGACCGTCTTTCGTCCAGAACCCCGGAATGTACGTATTACGGAGACCAAAATTCAGCGTCAGGTTTTTGGTAACCTTCCAGTCGTCCTGAAAGTAGAGGTCCCACTCCATGTCATGTCCATGGCCTTCAGGCGGTTCCAACGTCACACTGTACAAAGAAGCATCGCCGAGAAAAAAGTCAGCCTCGGTCTCGCCTGTATTTGGAGTGCCACTAAAGGCCGTACCGGTTGTCGGATTTTCCAGGGAAGTTCCGGTGGCGTCGAAAGTTGCTGAGTCGTTCTGTCGCGAAGGAAGGTAGGAAAGCCGTTCTCGCCGGTAGCGCCCCCCGAAGTGGAACTGGTGTTTGCCTAATGTCTTGGTCAGATTCTCGTCGTAATCAAAGACGATTTGGTTTTCCTGGTACTGGTACTGCGTTCCGCCAAAGGGCATGAGGCAACTGCTACAGATGACGGGGAAACCGGTCTCACCGAAGTTATTGGGTAACCCAAACTTGGTCTCATAATTTGTCTCTGGACTGGCGTCGGCACCACCACCACCGACATACTGATAGAACCACTGCTGGGACGCGGTCGTTTCGGAATAGAAGGTGGGCGAAAAGACGTGCGTGTAATTGAGCGCGGCGGCAAACTGTGCGTCATTAATACTCTGGAAACCGCTCGCTCCAGCAGGAATGCCGTCTGCGCCAAGCGTTGCGGGGGAATTATTCGGATAGTTTCGCAGCGCAACATTGGTCTGGTTGTTGGATGTATATCGTACGTATACCTTGTCCTTCTCACCGAAGCTGTGATCCACCCGAAAAGTGATGGTTGGCACGATAAAGATTGAGGGATCGGGGACGGAAAGATTGCTGCCGACCAGAGGATCCAGAGAGTTTGAAGGCAGCGGCGTGATGTCGTAGAGCATCTTGCTCGTCGGGCTCAGGCGGCCGATTGGGATCTGATTGTTGGCGAAAGGCTGGCGGCAATACTGATTGGCGACGCCGGTGCCGTTGCAATTGGTTGACGGTGCAGTCGTCTGCGGGTCATATAGCTGCTGCAACACGCCTGCGCTGTTGACCAACCCACTAAAATCTCCGCCTCTCATAGCAGCCGTGGGCACCGTCACCGCCTCATAGCTAGTGGAGATTTGTGAATAGCGCTCATAGGCGAAGAACCAGAAGCTCTTATTTCGGCCATCGTAAACGTGAGGTATGACGATGGGGCCACCGGCGGAAGCGCCAAATTCATTGCGTACCAAATGAGGCGCGGCGAAGTTGGGGAGATTCGATCTGTTCCTAGCAATACCGACGCCGTTATTGCGCATGGTTTCGAAGAGCGAACCATGCATCGAATTTGTACCCGACTTGGTGGAGATGATGGCCGTAGCTGGGGTTGCGAATTGCGCCCCAGAATTGGAAGTCTCCGTGCGGACCTCCTGAATCGTATCCGGATCGGGATATTGAGACTGGGTCATGCTATTGGGGCCACCGAAGTTCCGGTTGAGCAGGGGAACGCCATCGGCTTCATATTCGATGGATGAGTCCTCCAAGAGGCCGTTCGCAATGGTTCCGGGGCCATAATGACTGGTCAGCCCAGGAGTAGTCTCTCCAACCAGCGTGATTATTTCCCGTCCGTTCATCGGGAGCTGATTGATCCGATCGTTTTCTAACGTAGAGGACAGGGTGGCGCTGGTTGTCGTGACGAGTTGAACGGTGTTTGCGTTCACGTCAACCTTCTGCGACACCTCGCCCGCCTTCAAAGAAAAATTCCTAGTTGCATTTTGGCCGACGAGCAGCTGAACAGTTTCTTGATCTGTTTCCATGCCGGGCCCGGTCACCGTTATTAGGTAGGTTCCCGTGAACAGACCTGGGACCTGATAATATCCAGATCCATTCGCTTTCGTGTCGGAGGCGGAACCAGTGTCATGGTTGACCACATGGATTGAGGCCCCTGGCATAATGGCCCCGGTAGAGTCAGTGACTCTACCCTCGATGGAACCTGCACCACTCTGGGCAATCGCATTGAAGGAACACATTGCCAGACCAAGCATGGCCAAAGTGGCAAACTTGAGTAGACGCCCCTTCTGAAGGATTTTCAAAACTTCATTGGCAAAGGCTTTCATCCGAATACTTCCTCCCAAGATGAGCCCAAGTCGGCTCGCAGAGCAATAACCGTGAACGTACACGTTCAATGCATCGAAACGGTAGACGCACTTAAGGCACACTGTCAAGAAAGAATTATCCGGGGGTCCATCTGTACTTAGAATGGATCGCATGAAGCCACAGGGCGACGACAAGCCTCACGGGATCAAAGAGATTGCAGATGCGCTTGGAGTATCCATCGGCACAGTGGATCGCGCCCTGCATGACCGCAAGGGCGTGAACGCGAAGACACGCGAAAAAGTCCTGAAAATGGCGCAGAAACTGAAATACACGCCAAACATCGCGGCCCGTAGCTTGAAACTCAACCGACAGCTGAAACTCGGCGTCTACCTCCCGAAGCAGATCGCCTCCTACTTCGATACGCTGCGTGACGGCATTAGGGCCGCCGCAAACGCCGAGACGGCGATCAATATCGACCTTCATTTCCACAGCTATCCACGCCTTGGCAAAGGCGATGTCGAGATGATGCAGCTAACCGATTGGCTGCATTTCGACGGACTCATTATGTCTCCCGGGCTCCCATCTCGGATGGCGGAGATATCGAACACTGCTGCACAACACGACAAGCCCATCGTTTGCGTCAGCACCGACGCTCCCCGCATGCATCGGTTGGCCTCGATTACCGCGGATTCTTTCGTCAGCGGCGGCATCGCCGCTGAATTGCTGGGGAGTTGGATTGTTGACCGAGGCGAGGTCGCAGTGTTTACCGGAGACTTGCAAGTGCAGGATCACGCCGACAAACTGAGAGGATTCGCAGCGATGTTGGCAACAAATGCCGCACAACTCACGCTGCTTCCTGCAATTGAGTCTTACGAATCTTTCGATCACGCATACAAAGCAACGAAGACAATTCTCGCGAAACATCCACACGTCCGCGGCCTATATGTGAATACCGCAAACTGTCTTCCGGTCCTTAGGGCAGTCGCGGAGTCAGGGAAATTCGGCCAGATTCGTGTAGTGACCACCGACTTATTCCCCGAGATGATCCCCTACCTCGAGAGGGGGCAAGTCAACGCGTCGCTATATCAGAGGCCCTTTACGCAAGGGAAGCTGGCTGTCGAGACGTTGACCGCATTCCTGGCGCGGGGAATACAGCCCCAGATGAACACCCGTCTCGCCCCTCACATCGTCCTGCGCAGCAATCTTCCATTGTTCACCGAAAGATTAGATCGTCCGCGCAGCGGGAACGGCGAGTTCTAGTATGTAGGCTATTCTCCACAGCGCGTTTCGCAGAACGATGATGGGGTTGACAGGGCCATGCAAGTAAACCTACATTTGTCGCGTGTACGTTACCGTTCTTGGGGGCCATGAATGAAGACGGACTTCGCCGAGCAGGAGTCCCTGCCGTCGCATTTGCTTGTCCTACCCGACGCGCCTGCCGACCTGGTTGCGCCGGTAAAGGCATGGCGTGCGCCCGTCAAAATCTGGACCTACCGGCCACTAGCGCCCAACAAGAACCCCATGTTCCTGGAAAAGCGGGTCTATCAGGGCAGCAGTGGCAAGGTCTATCCCCTGCCCTTCATTGACCGGATCTCGACTGAGCCCGAAGACCGCGAATGGGATGCCATCCATATCGAGAACGCATATCTCCGGCTCATGATCCTTCCTGAGATTGGCGGACGAATCCACATAGGCTTCGACAAGATCAGTGGCTACGACTTCTTCTATCGGCAGAATGTTATCAAGCCCGCGCTTGTGGGCCTCGCAGGCCCATGGATCTCGGGAGGCGTTGAGTTCAACTGGCCTCAGCACCATCGACCTGCGACCTTCATGCCAGTAGAAACAGAGATCACCCAGGACTCCGACGGAAGCGTGACAATCTGGTGCAGCGATCACGACCCCATGCTTCACATGAAGGGAATGCACGGCGTCTGCCTGCGGCCCGGCTATGCTGCCCTGGAAGTCAAAGTAAGACTCTTCAATCGCACCCAGCTCACCCAGACCTTTCTGTGGTGGGCGAACGCTGGGGTCCGTGTGCACGAGAGATACCAGTCGTTCTTCCCCGCGGATGCGAGCTTCGTGGCCGATCACGCCAAGCGCGCGATAACCTCGTTCCCGCTCTCAGATCGCCCTTACTACGGGGTTGACTATCCTGTGCGCGCGCGCAGCGGCGTCCCTGAGGAAGAACAACCTGCGGCGGATCGACCTGACGGTTCGTATTCTGCCAACGATCTCAGTTGGTATGCGAACATCCCTGTGCCGACGAGTTACATGATCTCTCGAAGCGAAGGCGACTTCTTCGGGGGATACGACCACTCTGCGCGGGCCGGCTTCGTGCATGTCGCGAATCATCACATCGCCCCTGGAAAGAAGCAGTGGACGTGGGGAAATCATGAGTTCGGATACGCTTGGGATCGAAGCCTCACCGATGCCGACGGTCCATACGTCGAACTCATGGCCGGAGTGTATACAGATAATCAGCCAGACTTTTCCTACCTGACTCCCTGGGAGACGAAGACGTTCGCTCAGACCTGGTATCCGATTCGCAAGATCGGTGTTCCGCAAGCCGCCAATACTGAGGCAGCGCTCCGTCTACAAACCGACGGGAGGCGCGTTATGCTTTCAGTGGGTGTCACGCGTGATCTGCCGGACGCGACGGTTCAACTTCTGTTGAATGGAAAGGTCCATGAAGAATGGCACACTCCGCTGTCCGTTATAGACGGTTTCCTCGGTGAGATTACGCTTCCCGCGGGTATCGATTCCGCGCAGCTCTCTGTAAACATTCTCGCGAGTGGCCGGAAGATTCTCTCGATGGACCAGTCGAGCAGCGAGCCTGCGCAGCCTCCGGCGGTCGCAACCGAGCCTTTACCCCCAGAACAGATCGTCACGGTAGAAGAACTCTACTTGACGGGGGTTCATCTCGAGCAATATCACCATGCCACGAGGTCTCCGGAACCATATTGGCTGGAAGCCCTGAAACGCGATCCTGGGGAGAGCCGGGTACTCAACGCCTTGGGTCTCTGGAAGACGCGGCGCGGTGAACTGGCGCAAGCAGTTGAATACTTCGATCGAGCTATCCGTCGCATAACGCGTCTCAACCCTAATCCGTACGATGGTGAGCCCTACTACAACCTAGGCATCGCTCTCCGGTTTCTCGGTCAAACCGATAGGGCTTACGACGCGCTCTACAAAGCTACATGGAACTCAGCATGGAGAGGTCCAGCGCACTTTGCGCTCGCCGAGATCGACGCCTCGAGAGAGCGATGGGAGCACGCGGAGGACCATGTCCATCGTGTGTTGCGTGCGGACGCTGACAATCTGAACGCGCGCAATCTCCTTGCGTTTGTCTATACGCGACTAGGCCGCGCAGAGAAGGCTGAGGCTCTCTATCGCGAAACGCTCGCGCTCGATCCACTCGATGTTGAAGCTCGTTGGGCACTCGGCATTATCCCCCGCAATGGTCAGGAGACATTGGATCTCGCCTTTGATCTGCTCCGCTCGGGCCGGCAAGTCGAAGTAATTAATCTTCTCAACGAATCGCAGCAACTCGTCGATGAGGGGACGCTTCCTATGATTCTCTTCACTCTGGCGAATCTCCAGAGAGACATTCGAAGCTCGGACGCCGCTTCGACCTTGGAGCGAGCAGGGGCGCAATCAAACGATTACTGTTTCCCGAACCGCATCGAAGAGATGCTGATCCTCGAATGTGTCCTCGAGCACCATCCTCATCAGGCGCAGGCCAACTATCTCCTAGGCAACCTTCTCTATGACCGCAGGCGCTACGACGAGGCGATTGATCGTTGGGAGTCAGCCGCCGCTTTGCAACCAGGATGGGCCACCGTTTGGAGAAACCTTGGCATTGCCTACTTCAACGTGCGCCGGGATTCGCCTGCTGCCCTCGCCGCCTTCGACAGGGCCTTCGAACTTGATGCAAAAGACAGCCGCGTTTTCTACGAGCGCGATCAACTGTGGAAACGCACCAGCAAAACCCCTGAACTTCGGATGCGGGAGCTGCTGGCTTATTCCGATCTCGTGAAGCAGCGCGACGATCTCTCTCTCGAACTAGTTACCCTATATAACCAATTGGGCTTGCCGCACAAAGCTTTGGATATCCTTCGCACGCGTCATTTCCAGCCGTGGGAGGGCGGAGAAGGTCTCGTTCTGGAGCAATACGTGCGATCGCAGCTACTGATTGGCAGAGAGGCCTTGGAAGAAGGCAATGCCAGACTCGCCCTGGAGCATTTCCTCGCCGCTCTGACGCCGCCCTCCAACCTGAGCGAAGCCAGGCACCTCCTGGCCAACCAGAGCAATGTTTACTTCTGGATCGGACGCGCCTGCGAAGCGCTTAGCGATACCAGTGCTGCAAAGAGTTGGTACCTCCGCGCCGTGAGACACAAGGGTGACTTCCAGCAGATGAGCGTCCGGGATGTCTCGGACATGAGCTACTGGAGCGCTGCGGCGATGAGCCGCCTCGGACTGCACGACGAAGCGAAGCTTCTTTTCGAGCAAATTCTGGCCTACGCGCACACATTGGCGCAAGCGGCATCAGAGATCGACTATTTCGCCACCTCTCTGCCAACCATGCTGTTGTTTGAAGATGATCTCGAAGCTCGCAATCGGGTCGAGTCAGTGTTTCTTCGGGCTCAAGCGCTCTTCGGCCTAGGCAAGCCACAGGAGGCTGAAGCTCTTTTGGTGAAGATACTCAAAGAAGACGGTAGCCATGCCGGTGCGCACGATCTTATCGATCAACTGTATGCAGAGGAGAAGAAAGTCGAGACTCGCTGATGCACAGCACGTCGTCTACCTCGTTCTCCCCGTCCGCTGTCTCAGCCGAAATCAATCTCAGTTACGTTTGGATGATCGCCCTCGTCGCCGCGCTAGGTGGTTTGCTCTTTGGCTATGACTGGGTTGTGATCGGGGGCGCGAAGCCGTTTTACGAGCCATACTTCCACCTCACAACCGAGACCCAAGTCGGATGGGCAAATAGCTGCGCGCTAATCGGCTGCTTCCTGGGTTCGCTAGCCGGAGGCCGGGTGAGTGACCATCTGGGACGAAAGCGCGTTCTCCTGGCATCCGCGTTCATTTTCACCGTGTCGTCTTTGCTAACGGGCTGGGCATCTCATTTCTCCAGTTTCATCACTTGGCGCATCATGGGCGGCGTTGCGATTGGACTGGCATCTAACGTCTCCCCAACTTACATAGCCGAAATCAGTCCGGCTCAATGGCGGGGCCGCCTCGTTAGTCTCAACCAACTTGCACTTGTCATTGGTATACTCGCAGCCCAAATCGTCAACTGGCTCATCGCGCGGCCCGTACCCGACGGGCTATCGCAGGCAGCGGCATTCGCCACGTGGAACGTGCAGTATGGATGGCGCTGGATGTTCACCGCGGTGGCTGTGCCCTCGCTCATCTTCCTCGTTGCTGTCCCGCTCATTCCAGAGAGTCCGCGATGGCTCGTTGCGCGACGCCAGGATGCGAACGCCAGGCAAGTTCTCGCAAAGATTGGTGGCGAAAGATACAGCCAGTTTGAACTCGAAGGAATTCAACAGTCGCTCGCCGGCAGCGTGAAGGAGGTTCGCTGGTCTGCCATGCTGCGCGGGAGAATCTTTACCCTGCTGTGGATCGGCATCGGATTGGTTGTCTTGCAGCAAGGCAGTGGCATCAATGTGTTCTTCAACTATGCCGAAGAGGTGTATCGTAGCGCGGGCTACGGAACCAACGAGATCCTCTTCAACATCGTCATCACCGGTACCATCAATCTACTCTTTACACTGTTAGCGATGACACTCGTTGACCGTTTCGATCGACGTCGGCTAATGATCCTCGGCAGCCTTGGCATCGGGCTCTGTCACGTCGTCGCCGGCGCGGCTTACCGGCTCCATCTACACGGAACCTGGATGCTCGTGGTAACTTTGGCGGCCATCGCGTTCTATGCAATGACCCTGGCTCCAGTGACGTGGGTACTCATCACGGAGATCTTTCCGAACCGCTACCGGGGCACGGCAGTGTCAATCACAGTCGCTGCTCTATGGATCGCTTCGTTCGTGCTGACCTACACATTCCCCATCCTCAATCGCTCCGTGGGGAGCGCAGGGACGTTCCTGTTCTACAGCGCGATCTGCTTTGCCGGCGCGGCCTTCGTCTTCACATATGTTCCCGAAACTAGAGGGAAGTCACTTGAAGCTATAGAAGCGTAATGATCCCGACTTAAGCCGTTCTCACGTTACGCAAGCCTGCGGCTGGTGGAGATTGTCGACGCATATCTGCGCTTCAAATCGCCTCAGTGAGGAGTTCCCCTCGCCGAGAGCATCGCGATTTTCTTCGCAACGGCCTCTCTGGCGAAGTCCGCTGCGGTCTCGCGAGAACGCCAAGGTTCTAAAACCGTTAAGCAGGGCCGACCATTCGTTTTGGCTCTTTTATTGATACCCGTCTTGTTAGCGGGTTGAGTGATTGTCCTGCTCCGCGCGCCGAGCCCTAACATCGTCCGCCGTGATCCCCGCCGATCCGCAATTTTTGACTGGGCTCGCGATGTAGCGGGCTGTTGCTACAGAGTGAGGGTTATCGAGAGTTATGTTGCGCACATACGAGCCACCTCTTACATCACTGCCATACGCAAAAATGGGGTTCGCGAGCTAATCGCACTTGTGTGCGTAGGTATCTTGTCGTGTGTCGTTGGTTGCGGGAAGCAGGGTCAGGTTCGATGGGCCAGTCACAGTTACACCATCGGTCGAATCAGTTATTCCTGCGTCGGTGGTGGCGTGAAGTTCTGCCACGACGTTGACAGTCACCTGAAAGCTCCCTCTCTCCGCGGACTCGACTCCCACGACCTATGTGGTCGACTGTCATGATTGCGTGCGGTGGAGACCGTGACACGTCTACGCGGAAGGGGCGGCATTTATGTGGCTTTCGCTCTGCGATGACGTATGCGTCGCCGAACGTAATCGACAGGAACCATGATGTGCGGACGGCTAGGTCTGCGCAGGCATTAGAGCGAAATAGGGTTGGTTGTTCAAGGTGGCATTGAGCAGCGGATGTAGCGTGGCTTCTTTGTCAGCTCGAACTTCGAAGTAGTACTGCAGTGGAAAGGGAGAGTTCGTGTAGCTGCCAGGGATAGTGGCTTTCCACGTCGTGTTCAATCTCTGCATGGGAACTGAAATCCAACGTTCGCCATGATTGACGTGGCGATACCAAAGGGTGGCCATAGTCACAGATTCAGAAGTGGAGATGGCGAGAACGAGTTCACTGCCCCGCTGAAATGAAACTGGAGGCGCATGGTCAATCGCGAATGACGGACGCTTGGGCGTCCTGGCCAGATTTGCGAGAGCAACAGAGGCAGACCCGGTCTGCACTGGTTTAGTAGAGAAGTACTGTTCAAGCGCGGTGAGATCCTGCTCGATAGTGGAAACTCGATCAAGCCAATGACCGCGGCGGATCGTGATTTCACCGTAGCTCAGATCTGGCTTATAGATCCTCGCCGCTCGCTTGGCCATAGTTGACCAACTGTCGCGCGCTTTGCGATAGGCGATGAGCGACGCTTCACCGGCACGTGGATCGCCGGTGCGCAGGTGGATGCTGTAACAGAGCGCAGCCTGGAAGAGATTGGCATAGTACAGTCCGAGGCCGTTGAGGATGAGGATGTCTTCTTCCACCTGGCGGAACGCGGCAAGTTCAGTACGGCGACTGTTAGCGGCGCGAGCGGTGTTGAGAGCGCGCGTGGAGGACTCCACCATCTCTTCAAGCCACGCGATAACTTCGCCTGGACTGTAGCGGGCGTTTGGGTTCCCAGTAAGCAGATCGGCCGCATGCTGGTCGATGGTGGAGAAGAGTTGGGGGTCAAGCGGGCTGATGGCCCCAACGCTATGTGGAGCGGGTGAATCTGAGTAGAGCAGCTTTCCCTTGAGTGGAAGTATGGAGATAGGAGAATAGATTTCAGGCCAAAACGCATGATTCGAAGCCGATGGGAGCCACGCTGTAGTAATCAGCGGCAAGATGCGGCTGGAGCACGAAAGAGCAAATGACAAATCGCTCCCGCCCGGTCCATATTGATAGCGGAACCAACGTTGGTGCGCATCGGATGATCCTTGAGGGTTGTATAGAGCACGGCCCCAGACGCGGTATGTGCTGACAAATTTATCTGTGTCTGGCGTGGATGCGGCAAGTACGCCATCTGCATACGCATTGCGCGCGCCAGGATGGCCTGAACCTTCGCGGCCCTTGAAGGTGAGCGGTTCGCAAAGTTCCATGCCGGCCGCTCCGCAGAAGTGAGCGGCACGACCGTAGCCGGCAGCGAGCGCCGGGTCAGCCCAGAGAAGGTGGCGCTGTGTTCCTGGCCAAACGCGGTACAGAAGCGTTATTTCGTCGCGCTGGCCGTAGAAGTCGCCGTAGCCGTAGCGAGTAAAGTTTCGCGCGCCACTGGAGACCGCGAAGGCTCCGGTAACACCTTCGCGTGGGTACTCCGCTGCGCGAATGTCCGCCTGATGGTAGCCGAGGCCGAGATGTTCTGCCCAGAACTTGGCACCGGCCTTGACAGGCATACCTGTTTTGCGGGCCAGATCAATCATCGTCTGATTGAGCCCCTTAGCGTGCATATCGATTTCGACGGTGCGGCCGCTCGCAGAGATCGCTTCAAACAGCGTCTGCCAGAACGGATAACTACCCTCAGGAATACCGCTTTCACCATGAATCCGCAGTGTCAGCCCCGTAATCTGCGGGCAATCCTTCAGAAGAGCCGAGAGAGCATCACGACAATACGCCGCATGAATTTCAGGAGTGAGACCGGTTATCCGATGGTCAGCGTTCGGGCTGTCGGTCCATTGATAGGCGTGAGTCCAGATACCCAGCTGGAATTCAAGCCCACGGCGTACGGTCTCCCGAGCAATGAATTGCAGTGTCTCGAGATTGCGCTGCCGCTCACCAGGTGAGAGCGGCGGCTCAATGGCGACCTTGCTGTAGCCGGGAAGTTCGACGAGGTAAGGATAGGGAAAATGAAAGTAGTCGCCCGTGATGCCGCGCGGAAAGTCATAACCAAAGCCGAACGCGAGGTTAAAACGATTGAAGCGAGCGTAAGCGAGGGTATCGAGATAGCGTGGCCAAAAGGCGCGATCGTAGAACCAGGGCTTATCTTCAACCTCAGAGACAAAAGCGCGAGCGATACTGCGGGTTTTGTTGGGAGTCGCCTCAACGATTGGCGTCGAGAAGTGGAGAGCGGCGAGCGGATCGTCGCCGAGTTGGACACGGTCTGCGAGTTCGAGCAGACCGTAGACGAGGCCACGCGTATCGGTGCAGGTGACAAGGATGGCCGGAGCGTTCCGATAGCTTCCCGGTATAAGAGCCGTGGTCTCCGGCTGCGTGATCGCCGGCACCGAACCAAAACTCGCCGCTAACGGGCTGGATGGCGGAGCAACGACGATCGACAATTTGCTCGACGCTGCAGATAGGGTGGCGCCTTTTCCCGTGAACGCGCGGCGGAGTTCGGCAAGCGCCCACTGCACGGGTTCTGCGGAGACGGGGGCGCCGTTGTCTGTGATGAGCGCGACAGCAACATGTTCCGGAAATGCGTGGACGACGCTAGCCCCCATGAGGGATGTGGCGGCTGCAGAGTTCTTCAGAAAAGTACGCCGGGTCGACCGATTGGGCATTGAGATGCGAGTCCTCTCCATGTTTCGGGACGGTGAATGGTGTCGCTAGCTAGCGCAGAAGCCACCGGGTGAGAGTGGGAGAATGAACGAGGATTGTAACGAGTATCCCGACCAAACAGGCGAGCACAAAGCTATGCAGAAAGACGAACCGCATAATACTGCCCTCGCTGCCATAAGCGTTTGTGGCGGTGCTGGCAACAACTACGCTCTGCGGGGCGATCATCTTGCCCATTACACCTCCTCCGGAGTTGGCCGAGGCCATCAGAAAAGGCGATATCCCCAATTGCTGGGCTGTAAATTTCTGCAGGCTGCCGAACAGCACATTGGACGAGGTGTCGGAGCCCGTCGAAGCTGTCCCCAGCCATCCGACTAGCGTCCCGAAGAACGGATAGATGACGCCGGTTCTCGCAAACGCGAGTCCGAGCGTTGCATCCAGACCACAGAACCGAGTGATGTAAGCCAGGCTCATCAGCGCGGCAATCGTGATCATCGTGAAACGCGTGGAGACCACTGTGTGCCAGAAGACTTTTGCAATTTCGGCTGGCTTAAGTCCCATCATTACAGCAGCAATTAGCGCAGCGATAAAGATTCCCGTTCCAGTAGCCGAAAACCAATTGAACGTGAAGACCGCGGCCTCCGGTGTGGGCGCGGCTACCACTGGGGGCATGCGGTAAACCACATGATCGAGACCATGTATCGGGATCTTGATTGTGCTAATCGAATCGATCCACGTCGTAAACTTCGGCGTTCCCCATACGGCGACACACAAGGTCAAGATGCTCCACGGTACCGCGGCCTTGATCGCCATCTTCGCATGGTTCCTGCTCAATGATGGAGGAAGATGCGTCACATCTTGCCGTGCCGCATTCAAGATCCTCTTCGGTTTCCATACCTTCAGAAACAGGACAAACACCGTTAGACTCACCACCGCGGCAGTGATGTCCACGAGCCAAGGACCGTGCAGCATCGCAATCAAAAGCTGCGAGCCTCCGAACGTAGCTCCGGCGATCAGGATCGCGGGCCAGATCTCCACCATCGCCTTGTAGCCCGCATACACCCAGATCAGCCAGAAGGGCACCAGCAGACAAAATGGTGTCAGCAACGTTGCAATCACATGTGTCAGTATCAGCGTATTGAGCCCGGTTACCGCGGCCAGCGCAACCACAGGCGTGCCAAGCGCGCCGAACGCAACTGGAGCAGTATTGGCCAGCAGCGTAAGCCCCGCGGCCTCCAGTGACGAGAACCCGAGACCCAATAGAATCGTTCCGCAAACTGCCAGCGGGGTTCCAAACCCAGCTGCGCCTTCAAAGAACGCCCCGAATAGGAACGCAATAAGAAGCAGTTGCAACCGGCTGTCCTCCGTTACACCGACCAGGCACTCGTGCAGCAGTTTGAATCGTCCGGCACGCACGGCGAGCTGATACATAAAGATCACGGGAAAGATAATCCAGAAGATGGGAAACAGCCCGTACCCAGCACCCAGGAGTGTCGCCAATAGCGCCAGATGCGCCGGCATGTGGAATATCGCGGCTGCGACCACGAGTGCCGTTGCAAGCGCGATGAGAGCCGCGGCATGCGCCTTAAGTTTGAAGCCGGCCAACAACACCAGCAGCAGAAGCAGAGGCAGAGCCGCCCAGAACGTCGAGAGCCACCAGTGGTGCGCCGGATCGTAGGCTTGGGACCAGGTCGCCGAATGATCCACTATCGTGCACAAAACCGCAGTGGAAACTTGTGTAAGTGAAATATTCATAGTTCGATAGGGATCGAATAGCGCGCATCAAAGTGCCGCTATTATCGGCGCGGCAGGATAGTGATGCCAATCGTTTTTTGGCCTGATGATCGGACAGACAATATATAGATAGGGGAAGAGCATGAACGGAGTCCTTCTCCGAGCCAGCTAACAGATCAGGAGGGCCGATGAAAGAGGCGGAATTTGCATTTGGCAAGCATGGCATTCGATTTCTTCTGCCGGAGGGGTTCTACTATGAGACCGTCGAAAGCCATACTGCATCTGCACTGACCGATCCGGATCAGGCGCTCAACTACGCCGTTGATCATCCGGTGGCCGGACCACCTCTCTCGGTCCTCGCACAAGGAAAGCGGACTGCGGCCATCGCCGTCTGCGACATCACCCGCCCCGTGCCAAACTCTCGAACCCTTCCCCCGCTTCTTCGTCGTCTGCACAGCTCCGGTATTCCCGTCGAAGGCATCACGATCCTCATCGCTACCGGCCTTCATCGCGCCGCTACACCCGAGGAGATCAATGTCATCGTCAGTCCCGAGATTGCCAGCAGGTATCGCGTTGTCAACCATGATGCTCGCTCCATCGCGGATCACCGCTACCTTGGCAACACTCGCGCTGGTACCCCGGTCCACATCGACGAGCGCTTTCTCTCTGCCGATCTCCACTTCACGCTCGGCTTTATTGAGCAGCACCTCATGCTTGGCTTCTCCGGAGGACGAAAGCTGATTGCCCCCGGTGTTGCCGCCCAAGAGACCATTAAGGTCATCCATTCGCCGAAGTTCATGCGCGAGCCCATGGCTACCGAAGGTTCCTTTGAAGAGAATCCCCTCCATCACGAGCTCCTCGAGATGGCTTCTATGGCCCGCCATGACTTTATGCTCGACGTCACCTTGACGCAGGACCGCCAGATCTCCGGTGTCTTTGCCGGCTCTCCTGTTCAGGCCCACGCCGCCGGCGTCGATTTCCTCCGCAGGACATCCCTCGGCCAACTGTCCGGACTCGCCGATGCGGTCATTACCAGCGCGGCCGGGCATCCTCTCGATCTAACTTTCTACCAAATGATCAAAGGGATCACTGCCGCCCAGCACATCGTCAAACCGGGAGGTCGAATTCTCATCATCGGCGAGTGTCCGGAAGGTATCGGCTCCGCCGAGTTCGCGGACAAACTCGCGACCTTCACCGGCTACCAAGACTTCCTTGACGATATCCAGAGCAAGCCTGTCGTTGTTGACCAGTGGCAGCTTGAGAAATTAGCCCTCGCCGGTCTGCAAAACGAGCTATTCTTCTACGCACCTGGCGCGACAAGGCAACAGCTGGGTGCTCTGGCAGAGAGAAGTTTTTCTGATTTGAAGGAAGCCGTCGCCAGCACTCTTGCTGGCCTGGTGCCGGGAGCGAAGGTGGCCCTCGTTCCCGATGGCCCGTACGCTTTCGCACGCGTAGTCAACTGACCAAGCGTGTATCTTTCCATTCAACCCTTCTCTTCTCTGGAGGGTTAGCGAGAATGGCCATCATCACCCGGAGAGGATCACCATGAGCACGCGGCGCGAGTTTATGAAAATGGCGGCGGGGGCGTCCCTTGCCCCTGCTGTTCTTCGTGCTTCTCAGGCGCTAAATCCGATGCCGACGAAAACGTCCGGCTTCGCGGCCAAAGTGTATCTCGAGCCGTTCGACTACCAGGGCATACGCCTACTGGATGGCATGTTGAAGAGCCAGTACGACCGAACGCGCGACTACTACTACGCCATTCCCAACGACGACATTTTGAAAGGCTTTCGGGAGCGAGCGGGCCTCGCAGCACCCGGGCAGGCGATGGGCGGCTGGGCGCAGGAGAGCACCTCCGGCGTCTTCGGCCAATGGCTCAGTGGCATGGCACGTATGTACAAGGCGACCGGGGACACGCAGATGCGCGACAAGGCCACACTTCTGATGAACGGATGGGCCGAAGCCTTCCTCAAGGACGGTCAGCCCGTGACCTCGCGTCGCAAAGAGCTCGGCGCGAGTCGCGTTCATTACTCCTATGACAAGACGATGTGCGGCCTCGTCGACATGGCGAAGTACACCAACGACAAGGATGCAGCCGCTCACCTCGACAGCATGGTCGACTGGGGCTCCATAAAGCTCGACCGCAGTAGAAACCCGGCGACGCCTCAGACTCCTGAAGCCTTTCCCTCCGGCAACGAGTGGTACACGCTCTCGGAAAACATCTATCGCGGTTACGTGCTCACCGGCGACCCGAAGTACAAAACCTTCGGAGACGTGTGGCGGTACGATAGCTACTGGGACAAGTTCGTCGACCAGACCGATCCCGACATACACAGTCTGCATGCCTACAGTCACGTCAACACGCTCTCGAGCGCTGCGATGAGCTACGGCGTGACGGGCGACCCGAAGTATCTGAAGGCGATCGTCAACGCTCACGATTATTTTCAACGGGCGCAGTGTTATGCGACGGGAGGCTATGGTCCGGGCGAGGGCCTGGTGTCCAACGATGGGGCGCTCGGACGATCGCTCGAGCGTACCAGCGACACGTTCGAAACGCCCTGTGGATCATGGTCCATCTTCAAACTCAGCAAATATCTGTTGCAGTTCACAGGTGAGGCAAGGTTCGGCGATTGGATGGAAAAGGCGGTCTATAACGGCATCGGCGCAGCGCTACCGATGGCGCCAGGAGGACGGACCCTCTATTACTCCGACTACCGTCTTGGCGGAGGCCAGAAAACTTATTACACCGCCGCTTGGCCGTGCTGTTCGGGGACGTACATTCAGGATGCGGTCGACTATCACGACATCATTTACTTCAAAGGTGATCGCAGCCTGCATGTGAACCTCTTCGTCCCGTCCCAGGTGACGTGGAAGGTGGATGACAGGGCCGTGCAGGTCGAGCAGGTGACGGATTTTCCCGTTTCCGACACAACCACCCTGACCGTGCGGCCCGAGAAACCGGTGAAATTCGAGCTTAGGTTCCGCGTGCCGGGGTGGACTGAGGGAGCTTGGGTTAGCGTTAACAGCGACAAGCAGCACATCGAATGTCGCCCGGGAACTTGGGGTGTAGTTGACCGCACGTGGAATCCCGGAGACCGGATGGAGATTCATCTTCCCATGAAGCTCGCATTCGCCGCGATTGACGAGCAGCACCCGCATCGCGTAGCTGCAGTGTACGGCCCCGTCGTGCTCGTGCGCGAACAAGAGAGTGTGTTGGTGCCTGATGTTAGCGACATTTCCAAGTGGATCGGCTCCAAAGGCGAAGGGCTGGAGTTTCACGCTGAGAACCGCGCAACCTCGAGGTTTGTACCGTTCTACCGGCTCGGGGCGCGTAGCAGTTACGGCATGTACTTCGACCTAGAACCTGCATAGGCGTAACGAGATCGGCGACGAGAACTAGCCTCCTCTTCTGGGCGGTGGCTCACTTGGAAGGCATTAAGTCTTCTTAGCCCAGGTGGGTGCTGCACTTACAGCATCGACCGAAAGCTCAGAGGCAGCTCTTATTGACGGATTCTCGGGCGAGAGTTCTTTGGCTCCGGGGAGCGAGGCACATAGCCGGTGCTTTGTCGCACGATTAGCTGAGTGGGGATAGTAGCCTGCGGTTGGGCTTCGCCCGACTCGATCATAGAGATCAAGGTATCGAGGACTGATCGGGCGACCCTCTCACCGGACATTCGCACCGAGGTCAAGGGGGGGACAGTGAACTGGGCCATATGGATGTCATCGAAACCAACGATTGAAATGTCCGCAGGCACCCGCAATTTGTGACCGGAGACTGCGTGCAGAGCGCCGATTGCCGTCATGTCGTTGGAGCAAAGGATCGCGGTGGGGCGCTGAGGTAACGATAAAAGTTTCTGCGCACCCTTAAAACCACTTTCCATGCTGTGATCGCCTTCGAACAAATGATTCTTGGACACGGGTGCGCCGATCGCTCGCATCGCGCTGAGGAAAGCTTCCTGACGGGCGAAGGAGTTATCGACGCGGAGCGGTCCGCTGATGAAGGCCATCCTGCGATGCCCGAGCACAGCGAGGTGTTGTACCGCCTCACGTACACCTACACCAAAGTCAACGTGTACTGGTTGGACGCCGTGCACCTTCGAAACGCCGATTGACACGACGGGAAGACGCCGATGCGCGAGCGCGCTGAGTAACTCTTCGTCAGCTCCGAAGGTCATCATCGCGACACCATCGACCTTGCGTTCTTCCATACGGCGTAGACAGTCGAGCTTGCGATCCGGCCGGTAATTCGTCGACCCAATCAGCACGTCATATCCGCGCTCCGCTGCCAAAGTCTCGAAGTTTTGTATCAACTCGGGATAGAAGGGATTGGTGATGAGCGTCACTATCAGGCCAATCATTCGGCTACGTCCCGAGACGAGAGTTCGCGCGTGAGTGTTAGGCGAGTATCCCAACTCGGAGATGACTTTGTGGACGCGTGCCGCCAAAGTGCGATCTACAGTGTTCACGCCGTTGATGACACGCGAAACAGTCGCGATCGAAACTCGTGCGCGCTCTGCCACTGTGCGAATGTCGACCCGTTGGGATTTGCGCTTAGTCATTTTGGAAGTAGTAAACGTTTTCCCCACAATGCTGCCAAAAGAGACTCAAGCCGTCAAATCGATAGATGCTTCTGGCGAAAAACGCGTAGAAAACGTTTACTCAGATTTCTCCCGCAGTGTACTCTTGACTCGGTCATTACGGCCAGGTGCAACCAGCTATCCATGAAGCAGATGTCCTTTCGTCTGATCCTCGCGTCTCTGATCCTGACTTTCGGGGTTGGTCCCACAACTCCTGCGCAGACTTCGGTTCCGCAATCGCACTCACCGTCGCCCGCCAGTATGGACTTTCCCACCATACTCTACGGAGCAGCCTACTACCACGAGTATGAGCCCTATGAGCGGCTTGACGAGGACATACGCCTGATGAAGCAGGCGGGCTTGAATGTCGTCCGGATGGGAGAATCGACATGGAGTCTATGGGAGCCAGCGGACGGTCAGTTTGAGTATGCATGGATGGACCGCGTCGTAGATGCGATGGGCAAAGCAGGTATCAAGGTCATCCTAGGAACTCCGACCTACTCGATCCCGACGTGGCTCTATCACGAGCATCCGGAGATCCTTGCACGTCCGCTTGGTGGTGCGCCGACCTTCTACGGTATGCGCCAGAACATGGATATCTCCGATCCGACCTACCGTCGGTATTCGGAGCGCCTCATTCAGCATCTCGTTGAACACTACCGTAACAACCCGTATGTGATCGGCTGGCAGGTAGACAACGAGACGTCGGCCTACGGCGCGTCGAACCCGGACGTATTTCAAGGATTCGTTGAACACCTCAAGAAGAAGTTCGGCACGCCACAGAAGATGAACGAGGCGTGGTTTCTCAACTATTGGGGTGAGGACGTCAACAATTGGAACGACATGCCCACGCGTGACAGCGCCCAGAGCACGGGGTATAAGCTGGAGTGGTCGCGCTGGCAACAGATGCGCGTTACTGACTTTCTCCGCTGGCAGGCCGAACTGGTCCGCAAATATGGGGGCCCAGATCAGTTTGTCACGACGGACTTCGCAGGCGGCATGAAGCCGGACGTGAACGAGGAAGAGGTCGGCCGGTCGCTCGATGTCGCTGCGATCAATGACTACCACCGCACGCAGGACCACTTCGACGGCTCGCAACAGGCGCTTGTTGAGGACTACACACGATCACTGAAGCAGAGCAACTTTCTAGTGACGGAGACGAACGCGCAGACTACCGACTGGACATCAGCGTTTCAGTATCCGCCGTACGATGGCCAGCTTCGCGAGGACGTATACACGCACATTGCGAACGGCGCCGACATGGTGGAGTACTGGCATTGGGCGTCAATCAATGCCAACCAGGAGACCTACTGGAAGGGTGTGCTCTCGCACGACTACGAACCGAACCGCGCCTATGCAGAGGTCTCCCGCACTGCCCACGAGCTTCAGCGAATTGGGCCGCAGCTCGTTGGCATGCAACAGCACAACCAGGTCGCGATCCTATGGAGCCGCGATTCGATGAATGCCATCAGTTTCATGCCATTCACGTCCAGGGGGCCGCAATGGTCATTCGCCCCGCCGACCGCGGACTACGGTTCACTCGTGAGCCAAATGCATCACGCGCTTTATTCGCTAAACGCCGGCGCGGACTTTATCTTTCCCGAGAGCGCTGAATTCTCCCACTACAAGCTCGTCATCATTCCAGCGCTCTATATCGCCGATGATGCACTGCTCCTGAAAATCTCCAACTACGTGAAGAATGGCGGTCACGTCGTAATGACATTCAAGAGCGGATTTGCCAACGAGGACTCCGCTGTACGTTGGGCTCGCGCGCCGGGTCCGTTGCGCGAGGTTGCGGGGTTTAGCTATCAAGAGTTCTCGAATCTCGAAGAGCCGCTGGCCTTGAAAGGCGACCCATTGCACGTTGGCGACCAGAACAAGGTTATGTACTGGGCAGAGTTCCTGATGGCTGAGCACGCAAAACCACTCGCCTTTTATGATCATCCGTTCTTTGGCCGCTGGCCCGCAATTACTGAGAACAACTTTGGAAGCGGCACTCTACTCTATGAAGGCACGTATTTGAGCGACGGTTTGCAGACTGCCATGCTTCGACGGGCCCTCCAAGAGGCCGGCATCGCAACCGACCAGTCGTTGCCAACGGGGGTCCACAACGTAAATGGTGTCGACAGGATTGGCAAGCAACTCCACTACTATTTCAACTACACTGGCTCGACTGCGATCTTCACTTATGGCCACACTGCGGGAACTGACTTGCTCACGGGCAAGCACGTCGTCTCATCGGAGAGAGTGACACTTCAGCCCTGGGATCTTGCGATCATTCAGGAACCATAGTTCTATCGCTCAGTAAGTGACCGCGTAAACGCGACCCTTGATCGTCACCGGGTCCTTCTCGGTCGTGCGGAATGTCAGTTTGACGGGTTCGTCGGGGCGTAGGCCGCGATGGCTGATCTCACCCTCCGCCCAGGAGAGCCCCGCCCACACCACACGGTTGTAGTTCTCGCGGATCGGTACTTCGTGTCCATTCTGTTCCGCCTTCAACACGAAGACCTCTCCCATGTCTGTTCCGGTGGGCGGCCCACCAGCCCAGGTGCGGCGCAGACTGCCATCGGGCGAATACTGCTGCATGATCAAGCGCAGGTCACCAGACTGTGGAGCTTGCACAGTGGCCTCGATAACACCTCTGCTAACCTCTCGAAACTGCGCTTCCATGGGGTGGATCGTGCGAGGAATCACTATGTCGCTCTGCACGCCGAGGTCATATTGAGCTGACCCATACTTTCCGAACCCTACGACGGCCAGCTGCTCGGGCCCCAGCGTGATTTGGTCTCCCACCAGTTGCGGTGCGAAGCCTGCATCCCGGAATAGCACCTTCCCTTGCCCGCGCGCTCGCTGCGTCTGCGACAAAACCGGCAACGTGATTGTCGCGATGCCCTCACCCGGATTGACGATGGTATACACACTGCCTTCGCCATCCAGCGCGCCGAAGCCATACGGCTGCACATCTCCCGGGATACCGCCAAAGGTCTTGATGCGTCCCACCGATTGGAAGTGCAAAAACAACGACTGCACCCGAGCGAACCACCGTGCATCGTTGTCGCCGAGCAGCTCCAGATTTCCATACGTCGTGTTGATCCAGCCGCCTCGAGCCATCATCAGCAGCAGCGATCCCTTCCACTCCTGGAACGCCCTGCTAAAGATTGTGCCCGTCTTTCCGGGCATAAAGCTCGTTGTGTCAATGCGCTCGATTGGAACACCCGTCTCTTCATATCGACGCATCTGATGATCGCTGTATGTGTCGAGCGATCTCCAGAAACTCATCGATGGAACGTCGCTCGGCCGCGGGTCGCCGCAGTAGAGCGAGTCAAAGACCTGAAGCCATTGCAGATCGATTGGGGTCTTAAACGGAAATGGGTAGTAGGTTGAATCCATGTCACCGCCGAAGCCGTTGAAAGCCTCCAAGACAACATCAGGATTCTTTCGGCGGAAAGCCGCCAATGCTTCGCGCAGCGCATCTGAGTTGCGCTTGATGATTTCCTGCTTGCTCAGTGACGCTTCGGCTCTCGGGGTCGCAGCTGTCATATCCGCAAAGTCGAACAAGAACATCCGGAACCCGCGGTCATACCAAAGCTGCAGCACCTCCATGAAATCCGGCAGAAATCCGCCCTCAAACATCGACATCGCGGTATCGCTCTTGTTTAGAGAATCACGCCACTTCGGAACGGCGTTGAGATGGATCAACGTATTCGTGCTAAACCACAGCCCTGGCTGGATCCCGTTCTCCTCGCACATTTTGATCCAATGATCAGGACCTTGAGGCCAGTTGGGCTTCTTCCAGGACCGATAGCCACTGTCCGGATCAAACCAGAACGCATCCATCACATAATAGTCAAAGCGCACCCCGTCGCGTCTGAGCCGGAGTACATTGTCCAGCTCTTTTAGCGTCAACCCCTCATTCAGCGGCACATTGTCCGAGAGCTCATCGTAGGCTGCCCAGTTGTCATAGACCGAGATGGGATCGGCAATCGTTGGCGAGGCGAGCGCGGCCCGCGAGTACTTCGCCTGCCCCACCGCATCGCAAGGAATCGCAGCCGCGATGAGGGCCGCCGCCAGCCACACCCCTCTACTCACGGCCGCTCACATTCATCTGGGCGTAGATAGGTTCTCCGAACACCTTACGCAGCGCAAGCCCAAGTTGCACGGGGCCGACGGGCTCACTCCATTCACCTGCGACTTCGCCATCCGGTCCGTGAAGTGTGATTCGACCCGCGCCCGTCTCAGCAACTCGCTGGGTCACTCTGATGCCCCGCAGATCCATGTCGGTGAGCGCATTTCGAAACGCCTGGCTCTCGAATAGCTTCGGGTCCGTCGAACTCAACTCGATGTTCACCCTCAATCCCTGCGCGGCATATTGCTGTTTGAAGCTTTTTAACAGCATAACTTCTTGAAGCGCCGAATCGCTCATCAGCTGATTGGCATCCAGCCGAACTGGCAATATGCTGTCTAGCGTCCAAGCCGGTTCGGCTGCGTCTCGCTGCACGAACACTTGGGGCCAATCTTTCAGTGGCGTCTGCTGGAATCGGGAGCCCTTCTCCTGTTTAGCATCCTCCTGCAGCTTCTGCAGGCTCGCGAAGCTCTTCCCGCCATATCTCCACTCGGATATCCCGGGGCCAAAGTATTGATAGGAGTTGCCAGCCATCGACATCGCTCTATTGCTCTCAGTCATCGACGGTGCGGTCGAAACAATGGTGTTGTCTCGAAACGTCGCTGTGCCCGCCTTGATCTCTGCCTTATTCAGAAGGGCCGGCGCGTTTTCAAACGGACTCCAGTAGATCGTGTTCTTCTCTACCGTCAGCCCATCAATAGATCCGCCGTTCCACGTCCACAAAAAGATTGCACCCTGGTAATCAGCCATGCGGGGGCTGCGTCCGTTATTGACGCACAAGTTACCACGTACAACGCTCGCGTGCGTTACGAAACCAGCTCCGAACACTGCTACACAATATCCCTGCGTGTCATGACCATAACTATCCAGCACCGAATTCTTCGTGTTCCCGTAGTCGATATCGAACGCGCCGCCATCCACTCCAGGACTATCAGTCAGATAAGCCTCGCTGCGCTGAACGGTGCAGTCATCGCACATCCATGTCCATATTGCGTTCGGTGTTCCTATGGTCTGCGTGTCCTGCATACCGATGCTCCACGCGACGCTCGAATCGATCAGCCCATTACGGACGCGAAACAGAACGATACCGTCGCCCTGCACGTCGTGCACGGTGGAGTTCCGGATCACGGCATTCGTATTCCAGTCGCTCTCTGGCGGGAATCCGAGATCTCCTCCCCCCACCAAGATTCCGACCCACTGGTTTGTGTGCCACGCGTTTACACCGTCCACCACAACATCGTCGAAGTGCGACTTCGCGCTGCCAGGCGAGATAGCAACCAGTCCACTCTCTTTATGCTTCATCGTTTCGCCGAGCACATCATGCACTGCGAGATTCGACAGGTGGATGTGATGCAGAATCCCGTTGTCTCCGCTGATGAAGATTCCGTGGGTCGCACCGCCCGCGACATCCAGCGAATCAATATCCCAATACTGCTGATTGAACAGGCGCAGAGCGTCCTCATCCGTGGTGTCCGCGATTATCCGCGGACGAGGTCCCTCTCCATATGCCGTAATGCGGATTGGCTTTCCGTCTGCACCAGATCCCTTGGGCGACAACACGCCATGGCATACCGATCCACGGCGCAGATACGCTGTATCACCCGGTTCGAGCGTGAGTGTATTCAGCGTCTCGAGGTCGTTCCACGGCGTTTGTGAAGAGCCGTCGCCACTCTGCGGTCGGCTGCAGTCAACATAAACATTTCGGGCTGCAGACTGCGCCACACAATTGGAGGCAGTTAGTGCAAACGCTAGTACCGCAACAGCCTTTACCAGTTGCAAACCGGGAGAACTCATCTTGAAACCACACCGGCGTTCTTCTCGCCCATGTAAGTCAGCACATAATGGTGGCTGGCTATGTGAAGGTTGTCCTTGGCTTTTTGCTCGAACTCCGCCTCTCCCTCTCGAAGGATTTTGCTGCCATCCAGCCGGTCTGCAACATGGGTTCCTGCCGTCAAAGTCAGGTCCGCACTCTCTAGAATCGATCGCTGCTCGAGCTCGCCATCATAGCCACGCGCCTGCTGCCACATGGGTGTCTTCATCGTGGCGAGATTGATGCCATTTTCCAGCTGTTGCGCCGAAAAGCTCCCAATTTCCATCGAATCGATGCGGAGCGTATATTCTCCCGCACGCAAGGCTCGCACCCGCAACATCTCCAGGTCAGCGGAGAAGAGATCGCTAACTGAAAGCACAAAGTTCATCAGTTCGTTATCAAAGTTGAAGGGTAGAGGAAGCGCCTGATCCATTTGATCCCATTCGATTCGAGTTCCGTCTCGTGTAACCCGCGTAACGTTCGTTCGCTGGCTATTTATCACCGAACGAGCATCAGACACAATCGTGACGGAACTAACCACAGGGTCAACGTGCCAGGCCTTCATCAGAGCTGCAGCCAGGATCCAGTGCGTCGGCTCCGCCGGATGAATCCGGTCGGCCACCAGTAAGGATGCGAAAGAAGGATTTGCTAGCTTCGCGCGTTGAAGTAACTCCACAGTCGGTGAGTAAGTGTCTACGATCGGCAAATGCTCGCGAGTAGCCAGCGCGGGTGTCGAACGGGCGTTCTGTTCGGTTGTTGCCATAAAGCCCGTGAACTCTGTACCGTGCGTGATTTCATCGTACGGTGTGTTCTCGAGCAGAGTGATACGGGCGCTGGGTGCCGCATCGCGCAGCAGACCCAGCAGCGTCGAGTAGCCTGTTTGATACTCCCCGAAAATCTTTGGATCGGGCGGAACATATCCGCCGTCATTCATCCCCAACATCACTGTGATCACCGTCGGGCTCCACGGTTTCACGTCGCGAGCAACTCGCGTGGTGGCATCGCCCGCATATCCACCGCTCACCTTGTCTCCGGGCACTCCCGCGTTGTGAAAATCCACCTTGAGCCCAGGGTATCTGGTAGCGACAAAATCCTGAACGTCACGGGTATAGAACCGCTGCGCCGTGATGCTGTCTCCATAGAAGGTAACTCGATCGCTGTCGTGCAGGTAGAACGACTGTGCCGGCAAAAGCGGCGCTGCCAGCAGCATTGACACGGCCAGAGGCAGGCCACGAACCAGATTCACTCCCTCACTCCTTGCACAAAGATTTGCGAAGAACAGACAGGGCGGAAGCATGACGCCTCCGCCCCGCAAAGTAGCCGGTCGCTAGAAGATGAGTTTCCCGGCGATCTGCACGACACGCGGGTTATTGTCCGTTGAAGTGATCACGCCAAAGTGTGTGGCATCGGTCATGTTCCCGCCAGGATTCGAGAAATGAGGCGTGTTGAACGTGTTGAAGGTCTCAAGCCTCGTCTGCAGCTTGAACCGCTCCGTCATTGCGAACTCCTTGAACAGCGAGAAGTCCAGGTTGATATAGCCAGGCCCCTCGACGAGGTTCCTTCCCGCATTGCCGGGTATGATATTGCCCTGTGAATCTGTGTTCTCTACGAACGCGCTCGTATTGAAGTACACCTGCAACGTACGTTTGCTTCTTGGCAGGTTTGGATTCCCGACGATGTTTGGTCGCGAGTTCGTCGGAGATTGCGGATTAGGTTCGTCCACAACATTTATCGGCGTGCCCGAGCGCATCGTGAGAATGCTGTTGATCTGCCAGCCTCCGAACGCGAGCTCCATCGGGCGGCTCCAGGTATTGAAGAATCGCTGTCCCTGTCCAATGGGCAGACGATACAGCCCGCTGAAGACCATGTTGTGGCGTACGTCATCGTCAGACGACGCCCACTCTGCGCGCAGGTTCTGAGGATCCTGCGGAAGATCGTTGTTCTGGCCCGCATCAAATGGAGCCGCACCGTTATCCAGGTTATGTGAGTACGTGTAAGAGAGCAGGAAGCTGAGGTTGCGCGACTCTCGCTTAGTGAACTTCACCTGCAGCGCGTTATAGTTTCCGGCTCCGAGATCCGTCAACTCCTGAATGATGCCGAGGTTCGGCGTGATCACGCCGTCCGCGCCAGTCGTGGAGTTCCAGTTAATATCTCCCAGCCGATAGGACAGGTTGTGGCTCAGCGACGCGACGTAGCCCACTTCGAGCGAAAGCGTGTTGCCTAACTGTCGCTGCACCGTGAGGTTGAACATCTGCGCGTTGCCAGTCTTCATCGTCGGGTTCACGTAGTAGGTCGTTACCAGCGGCCCATCCGGCAGCGTGGCAGGATTGATACGCCCACTGGAAGGGATGTTGATCGCCGTGCTGCGCGTCACACCCGCATCGTCCTGATACGCGAACGGCGGAGACGCGTACGGATTGTTCGAAATCGACTGCTGGTTGGCCCATGGCAGATTCTTCGTAAGGAAGTCTTCGCGCCCATCGTTCTCTGGCGAATAGTTGATTCCGTATCCGCCGCGGATC
>Ga0206804_10005_pt1 | contig 67216 bp, 59 predicted proteins | sample Alteio_BWOrgCont_62_FD_152888 | JGI IMG/M metagenome (GOLD analysis project Ga0206804, IMG submission 152888) | Enriched cells from forest soil in Barre Woods Harvard Forest LTER site, Petersham, Massachusetts, United States -... | ecosystem: Environmental > Terrestrial > Soil > Temperate forest >... | reverse complement strand
GCTCCGCCGGCCGGCGTACATCGTGGTATGGCTTCGAAAGGCGCAGGCACGCAATGCCCCAGCGGTTGAACATCTCGCAGAGAACATTGTGCGAGAAGGCGTCGGCGTTCCACTGCGGCATGACCACGATGGCCTGCCGCCGTCTCCGGCCCGTACGCTTATCGATAAAGCCCGTTCCCGGCGGAGCAGGATACCAGCGCGCATTCGCGTAATCATTCTCCGCCACGCCAGTCTTCACTGCGGAGGACCAGCGCAGAAACGGCTCACGCCGCAGTTCACCAGCTTCGGCCTTCCGCTGCCACTCGCGCTCCTGCTCGAGCGTCTCGGGGCGAATGTTGGTCGGATGTAGCTCAGGAAATCGCTGCTCGATATTGAAATCGGTTGGTGTCTTATAGGCGAAGAAGCTCTCAGGATCAGCAACGATCCGGTGGTTGAGCGCCTTCATTGCCTCGAGAGCGGAAAACTCCTGCCGCGCAACCTCTCGGGCTGCATGGAGACCACCGCAGTCGGACAGATGGCCAAACCCCCACTCCATTGGCCGTTCGACCCGGTTCTCGTCTCGGGTGGTCAGCGCCGTCTCCCACGCGACCATCCAACTTCCATAAAGCCCAGCAAACATCTTCTCTAGTCTATCTCCGTAATCTGGCTATCCGGGCCGGGAGTGCCTCTCATGAGGACCCGGCAAGTACTTTAGATGTCGGTCTAGATCAGGCGTCGCACCGCTCGAATGCCGCAAAGGATCTCGTAGGGAATCGTTTCGGCCCAACGCGCGTGGTCTTCCGCCGTCACGCCCTCGCCGAGCAACGTCACCTCCGCACCCTCAACCGCTTCGGCGATCTGGGTCACATCGACGACCGTCAGGTTCATCGACACACGCCCGACCACCGGAGCGCGTTGGCCCGCGATTCGCACCCAGCCGTCGCCGATCCCGCTTGAGCCCTCACGCCGGAAGCCGTCAGCGTACCCCACCGGAAGCAGTGCAAGCCGCATGGGACGCTCGGCGACAAACGTGGCTCCATAACCAACCGTTTGGCCCGGCGCGATCTCGCGTATGGCGATGATGCGCGTCTTCCACGTCAGCACCGGCTGGATCTCCGCGCAGAGCTCACCGCGCGAACCGGAAGACTGCTGCACTCCATCAACGTTCTCATTCTGGAGCTGCAGGCAATATCCATAGAGAGCGAGCCCTGGCCGCACCAGGACGCTTGCACTGATCTCATTAGCCCTACGCTGCATCCACTCGGTCGTCGAGCCTTCGTCAAGCGCCGAACTATTCGCAAGATGTAAAAATTCAGGCATGAGCTCGCCTTCGCTGAAGATTGAGCCGAGAGCCTCATGCAACTTCTTTAACTGGGCGGCAGTGTTCTTGCCGTCACGCATCTCCGACGAGCCCAGATGGCTGAAGACGCCTTCCATGCGCAGCCACTTGGTCCGGCGCAGTGCCACCGTCACACTGTGCAGTTCAGCGCCAAGTGCCGCCCCCTGCCGCGCCATCCCGCTGTCGATCTCAAGATGAACCGCGACTCGCCTGCCTGCACGCTCGGCTGCGGTTTCCAACGCCTCTACGTGCGACAGCGTCCAAATGACGGGCGTAAGCCGGTGCTCCACGATGAGGTCCGCATCTCCCGGCACCATGCCGCACATCACCACCACCTGAGCCTCGTGCTTCCCGAGCGCACGGCGGACCCGCGCGCCTTCGTCCACGTCACCCACTCCCAGCCACGCCACCCCCGCGTCGACCAGAACCGGCGCGACCAGCTCCGCACCGTGTCCATAGCCGTCGGCCTTGATGACGGCGAGAACGCTAACGTTTTCACCAGCCGCGGCGCGTATCGCGGAGACATTCCCCCGCAGCCGCGACTCTGAGATTTCGATCCAACTCTTCACAAACAGCGATCACTCCTCGCTCATTATGCCGCCCAGACGCCGCTAAGCCCGTGCACAGGCACGGGCTTGCTCCAACTCCGATCTAAAAAATCAGGCAGAAACCCGGCGGCGATGGTGCCGGCGGCCGTGGCTTGCTCCGGCGAAGCTCCACTGGCGAACCGGGCCGACATCAACGTGCACGAACTGGCTCACCGGGTAGTATCCAACGCCGCCCGCATGCAGGCTTAGCGCAGCCTGGTCCAGCCTGCGCGTGCTCACACCCGGGACGCGTATATCAATCGCCTTCGCCAGCACGTGCTGCGAGTGCTCGGCAACGCCGGTTTCCGATGGGTCAACCGTGCCGCCGAGTGTGCGCAAAAACTCGTTGGACTGCGGACTGCGGTAGCCGCAGACGATGTCGATCGTCGCATTAGGACGGTTCAGGCGGGTTAGCAGGTTGTGGAGCAGATCAAATTCGCTCGGGTCGTAGCTGCTGACGTCCTGAGTACGGTGGTCGCGGAGAAAATGATTCAACTCTTCCAGCGCCGAGGGAATATAAGTATCCCCAATTCGGTAGACCACATCGAGGCTCTCACCAGTGTGCAGATGGTAGAGCTTCAGCTCATACCGCTGACCGGTCGTAGGGAGAGCTGCCTCCGCGGCCGGCAACAAGCCGGGCGTCAGGAGCAGTGGCTCAGCCCACGAACGGCTCACCCCGAATCCAACAAAGCTTAACAGAATGAATGAGATAGAGAGCAGGCGAGAGATGCGTGAGGCCCGAGAGACAAGGGTCATTGAAAGAAACTCCGGGGAGGATTGCCTTAGGTGATTGGGAGATAACAAATGTGATTTGCCTCTTTCCATTCGCCTACCTCGATTCTACCCAGAGATTCTCACAAGGTTGCGCCCGGGTCTGTAATGCTTTTGTCGCACCGAAATACTATTTGAGTAGCAAATTATGGGCCGTTCGGGGCAGGGCTAATTATCCTCCGGGATCGCGTCCGGCGTCTTGTCGGGTTGCGACTGATAAATCTCCTCAACACGGTCCAGAGTGTCGATCTCGTCCACCGGCTTGTCGTCCCGGACTCGCAGGATTCGTGGAAAGCGCAGCGCGAATCCGCTTGAGTGTCGGTCGGAACGCATGACGTTATTGAACGCCACCTCCAGCACACGCAACGGCTCAACCGTACGGAAGTGGCCGAAGTCCTCGACAGTGTGCACCTTCAGCCATTCCGTAAGCTCAGCGATCTCGGCATCCGTCACTCCGGAGTAAGCCTTGCCCACATTGAGCAGCTCACCCGCAGGTCCGCGGACTGCAAATGTGTAATCACTCAGAAGTCCCGCACGCCGTCCGTGACCGTACTCAGCCCCGGTGATGACCACATCGAGCGTTGCAAGCTCGCGCTTCAACTTCAGCCATGCGAGGCCTCGACGCCCCGGCAAGTAAGCGGATCCCGCGGCTTTGATCATTACCCCCTCGTTAGCGCGAGCACGCGCATCTCGATATCCCTGATCAATCCCCTCAGCACTCTCCACCAACTTGGCCGGTGACAGTCGAAGGCGCTGCACCTCGACTGCGCTGCGAGGTTCCATATCGAAGAGCCCGGTCTGCAGCTTCGGCGCCTCGAGCGGAGAGACTGTGACGTCGCTCAACCGATCGAAGGTTCGCTCCAGTCGCGCGCGACGCTCGGCAAGAGGCAATGAAAGCAGGAGTTCGCCGTCCACGCACATCAGGTCAAACGCCATAAAGACAACCGGAATCGCGCGCCGTATCGCATCGTCTACGCGCTTGCGCCCAATTCGTTGACCCAGCACGGAGAAAGGAAGTGCGCGTTCGGCCTCAACATCCCAGCCGAGTATCTCTCCATCAAAAATCAAGCCGCCGGATTCACCCGCAGTACCGGCTCTGCTCGCCTTGGCGAACGCCTCCTCAAGCTCCGGATAGCTTCCGGTGATGTCTTCGCGATTCCGCGAATAGATGGCAACGCGCCCTGCTTGGGCAGCGTCCGCGCAGTGGACCTGCGCCCTAATACCGTCGTACTTGTCCTCGATGAGCGCGTGAACTCCGCGCTGACATGACTCGGCGATGGGGCCAGCTTCGGCTTCGACGTCCTCTGCGAGGCCTTCTTCCGCAGCATCTTCTGGTAGCACTTCACCGGCATTCTTCGTGCCGCGCCGCCTCTTCGCCTTCGCTTTGGCCTCCGTCTCCGGCTTCGCCGTGAATCGCTCGTACGCCTCGTCCGGCGTCTCAACGGGAGACGCCAGCATGAAACCCAGCGGATGAAAGAGCGTCATCCGCGCCTCGGCCAGGGTGTTCGCGAACGCCCGCTCGACTGCGCGGCTCAGATCAGCCTCGAGCATCACAGCATGTCGCACGGCAGACACCTCTGCTCCTGCCGCCTCTGCAATCGCCTCTTCCACCAGGCTCTGCTTCACGCCGATGCGCATATCCCCGAGCATCAGCTTCAGCAGGTACTTCACTTCGAGCGGAGTTGCGCGGCGCAACAATCCCCCGACCGCCGCCGAGCGAACCGCAGTCGTATGCGCTGTCGCCATCGTGTCGAACGCAGCCGCCACGTCAGCAAGCGTCAGCGCTGCACCAGTCTCTCGTTGCTGCTGCGACTCCGTCAGGAGATCGAACGCAGCCGCCCCAAGATCCCCATGCTCGCGGTACGCGATGTTCAATGCGGAGTCGCTCGCGCCGGTAACCTCCTTCAGCACGCGCGACAGAATCGCGCCACCGGCGTTCAGCTTCCGCGGGTCGGCTTCCGCAAACGGCTGGCCGGCTAGATAGAGACAGAACCTCCCTGCCTGGTGCGCATTCTCGGCCGCCGCCTCGCGGATTTTATCCGCTATAGCGCGACGTTTCTTCAACTTGCTGCCCTCGCCAGCCAGGTATTCGGCTAACTCCGCCAGCTCCGCAAACCTCACGCTTACCCTCCCGCCGATTCGATAAAACCGAGCCTATCGAATCGCTGTTCCCCGCGTGGAACCTTTGATGTATGGTAGGGACTTCTTTCCAAATTGTTCTCTGGGGACCATCGCGAACTTTTTCGTCCGGCTATGCTCTGTGCTCGGATGCTCGCGCTTCTGCTGATTGCGGGGGCGGCCTGCGCCCAATCGCCGGAGATGCGCGCGCCCACGCCTGCTGAATCCTCCCTCACGCTTCCAGATGCCCCGCAGCCCACTACGGAACAGCAGGCCACACGAGCGACTAGCAGCGTCGCCACATCACGCGAGCAGCCAGTCCGCATCAAGGGCGTCGTCTCCGACATGCAAGGCGGCCTCGTGCCCGGAGCGCACATTGTCATCGCTTGCAGCGAACCGGCGGTGACGCAGGAGGTAACTGCTGACGCGGCCGGCTTCTTCAGCGTCAGCAACCTGCCCGCCGGCACCTATTCGGTGACAATCAGCTCATTCGGGCTCGAGACCTATATCCTTCACGATCTGCACCTGAAGCCCGGCGAGACCTACTCCTTGCCCGAAGTCTCGCTGCCCATCGCCCGCACCTCCGCCGACGTCACCGTGACGCTCACCACAGAGCAGCTTGCCGAAGAGGAGCTGCACGACGAACTGAAGCAGCGCGTGCTTGGCGTGCTGCCCAATTTCTACACCAGTTACCAGTGGGACGCCGCGCCGCTCAGCGCCCGCCAGAAACTGAAGCTGACCGCCCGCGCGACGACCGACCCTGTCTTCCTTGGCACAACCGCCATCACCGCCGGCATCGAACAGGCGCAGAACACCTACCCAGAGTATGGCGGCGGCCCCGCCGGGTATTGGAAGCGCTACGGTGCGGCCTATGGCGATGCCGTCATCGGCCGCTTCATGGGCAGCGTCGTCTTCGCGTCCGTCTTCCACCAGGATCCGCGCTACTTTGTGATGACTAACGGCAGTTGGGAACGCAGGTCATGGCACGCCATCTCCTCGACAGTCATTCAGCGCGGCGATAACTATCACTGGCAGTTCGGGTATTCGCACCTGCTCGGTGCAGCGGCGACCGGCATGATCGCCAGCACCTATCACCCAGGCTCAGATATAGGGAAATTGGTACTTGACGGTACAATCCTGGACCTTGGCAACAAGGCAGCCAACAACCTTATCCGCGAGTTCGTTCTTCGCCACCTCGCGAAAAACATCCCCAGCTACGCCAAAGGCAAGCCACCGGAGGAGTAGCCTTCGCGCTACCGGCCGCTGCGAATCCGCGCGCCTCGCGGTACCATCTAAAGAGAGATGGTTTTCAGCAGCTCCAATCCGGCACCCTCCGCCGTGACGTCGCGCCACGACTTCCTATAGCTGCGCCCAGCGACCATCCTCCTTGGCCCTTCGGCCCACTATTTCCGACCTCTTATCGAGATTCCTGATCCGCTATGTTCGACAAACTCGACCAGATTGAAGCACGTTACGAAGACCTCGGCCGCCAGCTCGGTGACCCAGCTCTGCTCGCCGACCAGAAGAAGTTCCAGACGGTCGCCAAGCAGCATCGCGATCTCGAGCCTACCGTCGACAAGTTTCGCGACTACCGTAAGCTGCGCGACTCCATCGCCGAAGCCAGAGCAATGGCCAGTGACACAGACCCAGACCTCCGTGCGATGGCCGAGGAGGAGCTTGCCGAGCTCGAGCCAAAGCTCCCCGTCGTCGAAGAGGAGCTGAAGGTCCTGCTGCTGCCCAAGGACCCCAACGACGACAAGAACATCATCATCGAGGTTCGCGCCGGCACCGGCGGAGACGAGGCATCGCTCTTTGCAGCCGAGGTCTTCCGCATGTATCTGCGTTTCGCCGAGCAACACAAGTGGCGTGTCGAGATCCTCTCCGAGTCGCCCAGTGAAGTCGGCGGCCTAAAGGAAGTCACCGCCATCTTCGAGGGCGACAAGGTCTACTCGCAGATGAAGTACGAGTCCGGCGTGCACCGCGTGCAGCGCGTCCCCGCGACCGAGACCCAGGGCCGCGTGCACACCTCCGCAATCACCGTTGCGGTGCTGCCTGAGGCGGAAGAGGTCGATGTGAAGATCGAGCAGAAGGACCTCCGCGTCGATACCTTCTGCAGCTCAGGCCCCGGCGGTCAGAGTGTGAACACCACCTACTCGGCCGTGCGCATCACGCATCTCCCGACGAACACCGTCGTGAGCTGCCAGGATGAGAAATCGCAGATCAAGAACCGCGAGAAGGCGATGCGCGTTCTGCGTGCGCGACTCTATGAAGTGGAGATGGAGAAGCAGCACGCCGCGCAAGCCGCGCAACGCAAGTCGCAAGTGGGCTCTGGCGATCGGAGCGAGAAGATCCGCACCTACAACTTCCCGCAGAATCGCCTCACTGATCACCGCATCGGCCTCACGAACCATCAGCTGAACATGGTGATGGAAGGCATGTTGCAGCCGACGGTCGACGCGCTCATTGCGTACTACACTGCTGAGAGACTCAAGGCTGAAGCCACAGCTGCATAACCCAGTTTCACTAGACATGGAAAGAGCCCAGTACGTGCTGGGCTCTTTTTCGGGCCAACTTTTCGATTAGTAACCGGGACTGTAGATATGACGGACGGCGATGTCATATCCGCGCCGGAAACCCATCCGATAGTCAGCGCGATCCGGCGGCGAGATGAAGTGCGGATTGCGGTACTCGTCGCGATTCATCACGTTCGGCGGACGGTGATTCTTGAAGTCCTTGCGCGCGCCCTCGATGCCATCTTGAAAACCGCGCTGCTGCGCCTCACGGAACTCCGGCGGCACCTGGTCCCACCCGGGCTCCTGCGCATAACGCGTGGGCGGCGGCGGTGGTCCGTAATACTGCGCGACCATCACGCCTGTTGTCGAAGCCAGGAACAAGGCCAAAGCAGAGACAGCCAAGGCTTTCGTCTTCATAGATCCTCCGCCGGCGGGAACATCGCCCGTGCACTCATCTGAACCCGCGTCGCATGCACAAGTTGCACTCTTTGGCTCCCATCCACATCCGCGTGTCTTTTCGCCCGTTCGCCGCCATCGCTCCTGCTAACATCCGGGCATGAATGTCCGTAACTGCACAATTTGGGGAGTTGTGCTGTTCTTCGGCACTGCCTGCATACTTTCGGCACAACAGACTTACTCTCTTCAGCAGGTTCTCAGCGCGCCGTACGCATCGGAACTCACAGCCGCGCCTGTCGGCGACCGCTTCGCTTGGGTCGAAAACGCCGAAGGCCATCACAACCTCTGGCTCGGCGGACCGCACGGGCCGGCGCATCAACTCACGATCTTCGATCAGGACGACGGCCTCGACCTCTACACCCTCGCATGGTCTCCTGACGCGAGCATCATCGCCTTCACCCGCACAACTGAAGACGGGCCCGACGACAAACCTTCTAATCCTGCGCATCTGCAACGCAGCCTCGAGCCTGAGATTTGGCTCTCTCCGGTCGCTGGTCCAGTCCCCACCGCACCCATTGTGCAAGGCCGCTCGCCTCTGTTCTCTCGTGACGGCCACACGCTGTTCTTCATCCGCGATCACTCCATCTGGTCACTCACACTCTCACCCAAGGCTACGCAAGCCACACAACTCGTCATTGATCACGGTCGCGCCTCGTCGCTGACGCTCTCGCCGGACGGCAACCTCCTCGCCTTCATCAGCACGCGCGGAACCGGCCAGCGGGAGCACAGCTTCCTCGCCCTCTTTGATCTACGCTCGCACGTGCTCACGTTCCCAGCGCCCTCGACCGGTAATGACTCAGCACCGGCCTTCTCGCGCGATGGCAAGCAGCTCGCATGGCTGCGCTCGCCTTTCACGACAGCACCCGAATTCGCAGCAGATCGCACCTCAGCAAATCCGTGGTCCATCCAACTCCTCGAGCTCGCAAGCATGCAGTCGCGCGCTGCGTTCACCGCCGCTCCCAACGTCGCCGGTTCCGTGCTGCCGCGGATGTCAACCGGCGAGCCGCGCCTCCTCTGGACCGCTCACGGTCACATCCTCTTCGCGAGCGAGGCCGACGGCTGGGTACACCTCTATCAGCTCGATCCCGCGCGCACCGACCGCGCCCCACAACTTCTCACCGAGGGCCCGTTCGAGGTTGAAGATCCCGCGATGAGCGCGGACGGCACCACCCTCGTCTACGCCTCCAATCAAGCCGTCAATGACCCGCTCGACGCTGACCGTCGCCACATCTGGCGCATAGAGCCCGACACAGATCCCAACGCAGACGAAGTCACGCACGGCGCCGGTATCGAAACACATCCTCAGATCTCTGCCGGAAGTCAGGCGCTCGTCGCGCTCATCTCGAACGTACGCGAGCCAATGCACGCTGCCTTCATCACCTCACGCGGCGAGATGCAGCCGCTGCATATTGGCGCACTTCCAACAACCTACCCTGCCACTCAACTTTCCACCCCGCAACAGGTCCTCTTTCCCTCGCAGGACAAGCTCTTCACGCTGCATGCCCAGCTCTTCTTTCCTCCGCACTTCAACCCGCACCAACCGCATCCAGCAATCCTCTTCTTCCACGGTGGTCCCAAGCGCCAGATGCTGTTGGGTTACCCCGGCATGGATTACTACTCCAACGCCTACGCCATGAATCAGTACCTCGCCTCGCGCGGATTCATCGTCCTGAGCGTCAACTATCGCTGTGGCATCGGCTATGGCATGAACTTCCGCGACTGCGAAAACTCTGGCGCTGCAGGCGCGTCCGAGTACAACGACGTGCTAGGCGCCGTGAACTATCTGCGCTCATCCTCCTATGTCGACCAGACGCGCATTGGCGTCTGGGGCGGAAGCTACGGCGGCTACCTCACCGCACTCGCCCTCGCCCGCAACAGCAACATCTTCGTTGCCGGCGTCGACTTCCACGGCGTCCACGAGTGGGCCCGCGAGGACAACGCCACCGCCGACTGGCTTCGTGGCACACTCGCCGAGCAGGAGCGCATCGCCGCCGTCGCCCACGCCAGCTCGCCAATGTCCTCAGTTGACCACTGGAAGTCACCCGTCCTCCTCATTCACGGGGACGACGACCCCGACGTCGCCTATCAGCAGACACCTCGCCTCGCCGATGCCCTCCGCGCCCACGGTGTCACCGTCGACGAGCTCATCTTTCCCGACGAAGTTCACGACTTCATTCTGCACCGCGATTGGCTCACTAGCTATGAACGCGCCGCTGCCTTCTTTGAGGGTGTCTTGCATCCCGAACATTGAGTTCAAACGTCCCAAGCCATATGTCGATCGCAGATGATCTCGCCACCCTCCAGCAACAGGAACAAATCCTTCGCTTCACCAACTTCAACACTGAGACCGCCTGGGAGCTCGGCTGTACATTGCGCACGCTGCTGATGGACCGTCGCGTCGGCGGCACCGTTGAGATCGAACTTGCCAACCACCTGCTCTTCGCCTGCGCCACGCCGACATCCAACCCCGGTCAGGCCGACTGGATTCGCCGCAAGCGCAACGTCGTGCATCGCTTCGGTCGCAGCTCCTACGCCATCGGACGCATCCTCGAAAGCAACAACGAGACACTGCAATCCCGGCACTCGCTCAAGGCTGCCGACTACGCTGCACACGGCGGCGGCTTTCCCATCCTGCTCGATGGCAGCGGCGCAGTCGGCAGCGTGGTGATGTCCGGCCTGCCGCAACGCGACGACCACAACCTTGTCATCTCTGCGCTCGCTAAGATCCTGGGCAAAGACGTCCCGCGCCTGGCCTGAATGCCTCCTGTGACAATCAAATGAGGAGAAACTCGTTGACGAAGCCGCGCGTCAGTCTGTTCGCCCTTTCGCTCCTGATGGCAAGCGCTGCTCCTGCCGCGTCTGCACAGGTCACACCGTTCCACAAGGTCTTCGTCTTTGGTCACGACGGCAAGGGCTCCAACAACATCACCGCGATAACCACCGCCGCCCCCTACTCACCGGGCTGGGGGTTCGGCTTCGAAAGCAGTACTCCGTCCGTAGAAGCCTCCAGCATCGGCGGCACGCCGTTCTTCTTCAGCTTCGACGCTCCCGAAGGCAACTACAAAATCACCGTCGCACTCGGCGCCGATGAAGGTTCTGACACGACGGTGAGAGCCGAACTACGCCGGCTAATGGTCGAGGCTGCCGCCGCACCCGCGGGCGGAAGCATCACCAAAACCTTCATCGTCAACGTTCGCACTCCTGCCCTGCCCGGCGGAGGCGTCGTTCGCCTCAAAGCCCCGCGCGAGAGCGAACAGGAGGCGCGCGACTGGGACAGCCGCATCACCCTCGAGTTCGACGGCACACACCCCAGCGTGCGCAGCCTCACCGTCGATCGCGTCGACGTCCCCACCATCTATCTCCTCGGCGACTCAACCGTCTGCGACCAGATGGGAGAACCCTACGCCTCCTGGGGCCAGATGCTGCCGCGCTTCTTCAAACCAACCGTGGCCGTCGCCAACCACGCCGAATCTGGAGAGTCCGTTTCAGCCAGCATCGCTCGGGGCCGCTTCGAAAAGATCCTCTCCCTCGTCAGGCCCGGCGACGTCTTCATCGTCCAGTTCGGCCATAACGACATGAAGGAGAAAGCGAAGGACCCAGACGCCGCGCAGAAATACAAGGCTGGCCTCGTCGACTGGGCCAACAAGATCAAAGCCAAAGGCGCCACACCCGTCATCGTCACGCCGATGAACCGTCACACCTTCGAGAACGGCCACGTCATCAACAGCCTCGAAGAGTATCCGCAGATGGCGCACGAAGCAGCTGCTGAAACCGGTGCCGCGCTGATCGACCTCAACACCCAATCAAAGATCCTCTACGAAGCCTTCGGCGAGTCCGGCTCGCTTCCCCTCTTCGAGCACAACGCCGACTACTCCCAGAAGGACGCTACCCACCACTCCCCGTTCGGCGCCTACGAGCTCGCCAAACTCATTGTCCAGGGTCTCATCGACGATAAGCTTCCCATCGCGCAGCAAGTCATCGACGATTGGAAGCCCTTCGACCCTGCCCACCCTGACGCCGAGAGCGACTTTCACGTGCCGCCGTCAGTGACCTTCGCCACCGTCAAACCCTTCGGCAACTGACCGCCTCACCACGCACAACGTGTAGCCCGAATAGCCTGTGACCGCCAGAGTCTCCTATCCTGAACAGGATGACTTCGACACTCCGCATCACTCGCCGCGCCGCTGACCGCCTCCGCGCCGGGCACCTCTGGGTCTACCGCTCCGATGTCGAGCAACCCGACGACACGCTCACTGTCGGCGCTCTCGTGACCGTAGTCGACAACCGCACGATCCCACTCGGCACCGCGCTCTACTCCACGACCTCGCAGATCGCTGCGCGACTCATATCCCGCGCACCCGCCTTCACGCGCGAACAGTATCTCGCTGATCTTCGCGACCGCATTGAAGCCGCACTCACGCTCCGTCGCGAACTCACTCCAGTCACGCCTGAAAACAACGCGCACCGCCTGATCTTCGCGGAGGCCGACGACATCCCCGGCATCATCGCTGACCGCTATAGCGACCTGGTGCTCCTGCAACTCCTCACACAAGGCACTGCGCAGGACGACGTCCGCAAGGTCATCATCGAGGCTCTCCACGGACAGCTCGCCGCAAATAACGAATCGCTCACAATTTGGGAACGCCCTGATCCTCGCATCCGCGAACTCGAGCAACTACCCCCACCCGCAGCCGGCCCACTCTTCACGAACGCGTCGCCACCGGAAGCCGCGCCCATAACCACGACATTCGACCTCAACGGCCTTCGTTTCCACTACGACGCCTCCGCCGGCCAGAAGACCGGGGCCTTCCTCGACCAGCGCCTCAACTATGACGCCGCGGCCCGGCACGTCCTCGCGTCCGGCCGCACTGGTCGTGCTCTCGACGTCTGCACCTACCAGGGCGGCTTCGCCCTTCACCTCGCACGCGTCTGCTCCCAGGTCACCGGCGTCGATCAATCACGCTCCGCACTTGAAGCCGCCGACCGCAACTTCGCACTGAATCCCAATCTCCGCGCTTCGGTGGACTGGGTCGAAGCCGACGCCTTCACACTCCTCCGCGCACTCGACGATGCCACACGCAATCCTGCTTCTGTCGCCTCTCTCCCGCTAGAACCCGGTCCATTTGATGCGATCGTGCTCGATCCCCCAGCTTTCGCGAAATCGAAGCGCGCCGCCGAAGGTGCACTCCGCGGCTACAAGGAGCTCAACTTACGTGCCATCCGCCTACTCACGCCGGGCGGAACACTCATCACCTGCTCCTGCTCGCATCATGTTTCGCTCGCCGACTTCACCGAAATCGTTAGCTTCGCCGCAGCCGACGCAGGCCGGCGCGTGCAACTCCTCGAAACCCGCGCTGCAGCACCTGATCACCCCGAGGTACTCACTCTGTCCGAGACCCGGTACCTCAAGTGCCTCATCTGCCGCGTTGACTAGCCTCGCATCGCGTACGCTGTTTCGCATGAGCTTCCGCCGATTTTTGCTGGCACTCGCACTCGCCATCGCCGCGACCTCTCTCGCGCAGCAGTCTTCGATAGATCCCGCTATCGCCCGTGAGATCGACAGCATCCCCGCCATCGACAACCACGCACATCCGATGCTGTCCCCACCTGCCGACGCGACAGACCGCGAGTTTGACGCGCTGCCCGTCGACAGCATGGCGCCCCAAACCGACCCGGTCGCCCTTCGCCCCGACTGGCCTCCCCTTCACTACGCCTGGCTGGCACTCTTCGATATCGACCTTCAACCACCTCTTACACCCGACACGCAGAAGCGGCTCGACGCCGCGCGTGCGCGTGTCAAAACCCGCGAAGGCGACCGCTATTCCGCCTACGTACTTGATAAATCCGGCATTGACATCATGGTCGCCAACCGCGTCATGATGGGCGTTGGCGTCCAACCGCCGCGCTTCCTCTGGGTTCCCTATGAGGACGCTCTGCTCTTTCCTCTAAACAACGCCTCCATGGCCGCACAAACACCAGACCGCGCACAGTTCTTCGCGCTCGAGGACAAACTCCGCGCACGCTACCTTCACGATGCCGGTCTCGCGAAGCCGCCTTCCACACTCGATGCCTACGTCAATCAAGTTGTGCTTCCCACCCTTCGACGCCAGCAGGCAGGGGGCGCCATCGCCGCCAAGTTTGAGCTCGCCTACCTGCGTCCCCTCGCCATCAGCAACCCAACAGAGACCGAGGCCGCAGCCGTCTACTCAGAATACATTGATACCAATACATCACCAGACCCCGCGGCCTACAAGCCGCTTCAGGACTATCTCTTCCGAGCCATAGCCCTCGAATGCGGCCGCCTCGGGATCGCCGTACACTTCCACTCCATGGCGGGCGCGGGCAGCTACTTCTCTATTGCAGGCGGCAATCCAATGAACATGGAGCCGCTCTTCAACGACCCTGCCATGCGTCACACCAACTTCGTGATGCTCCACGGGGGCTGGCCCTTCGTGCACGAGACCGGCGCACTCCTTCAGAAGCCCAACGTCTATCTCGACATCTCACAACAGGCGCTTGTGATCCCCGCTCCCACACTCGCCACATGGCTGCGGGAATGGCTCGAGCTGTTCCCCGACAAGGTCCTCTTCGCCACTGACGGCTATCCCTACTCGCCGTACCTCGGGTGGGAGGAATCCACATGGCTCTCAGCGCGCAACGCGCGCCGGGCCCTCGGCATCGCCCTCACTGGCATGGAGCGCGACGGCGAGATCACTCCCGCCCGCGCCTCACAACTCGCGCACATGGTACTGCATGACAACGCCGCCACACTCTACCACCTGCAGCCGCCACGGCCATAGCCAAACTCACCTCAGCTCATGGTCGAAGAAGCTAACGGCCATCTCCTCGACCTCTGTATGTACTGCCTCACGATCTACGCCGGCAGGATCTTCGCAGAAGACTGCAAGCTGCTGCTTGCCCGCAGCCGTACATGTATCCAGAAACGTGTAGTGCACGACATTCGGCAGCACCGTCTCTCTCGCTCTGCGATCGTGCGCACGAATGAGATCCGCGTTATCTTTCGGCGTTGCAATCGGATCGGCTGAACCTACAACAATTTGCACCGGCACCTTCATCGCATGCAGACTCTCGGGCGTCAGCGTCATACCCACTGCCGGCGCAATCGCAAAGATGGCATGTACGCGCGGATCCTGATAACTCTCGTTGGATCGCGCCAGTGACACGCCACTCGTCTTACGCACCGCTGCCAGCATCTGTTCGGGCGTTCCCATCTCCTTCATTTCCGGCACGTGGCACACCGGCGTGTCAGGCTGCTTCCTGCAGAGGTCAACGATGGTGCTGATGTCCGCGCGCGCCCCTCCAAGCGCCAGCACCGTGTATCCACCAATCGAAAATCCCGCTGCACCGATAAGATCTTTGTCGATCTTCGGCCCAAACTCCTCGTCCGCCAGCATGCCATCGATGACCTCGCTAAGATCCGTTGCGCGCTCCCACCACAACACAAAACCCTCCGCCGTGTATGGCTCAAGCGCATTATTGCCCGGGTGATTCACCGCCGCCGTGATGTATCCCGCGCGTGCCAGCGCTGTGCCCAGCCACGCCATCTGCATTGCTGAACCACCCGTTCCGTGCGACAGCACAATCAGCGGCCGCCGATCGAGCGCCGGAGCCATCGCCGCATGTTCAGCGGCCTTACCCGCCAGGAAAAGTGGAGCATCCGGTGGTCCAATCACCTGCTGCGTCTCGACCGCGTTTTCCGCCGCCGGATACCACACTGTCACCTGCAGCTCCTGGTGTTCAGCGCCGCGCCAGTTCCTCTGCGCCTTCGGATGAAACACCCGCGACGTGATTCCAACCTTGAAATCCGACGGCGGTTGATTTTTTTCCTTTTTCTGTGCGCCTGCTGAGAACCCAACCGCGATAGAAACAAACACCAGCAAAGGCACACGCATCGTCATGCCCAACAGCTTACCGCTCCGAGAGCGAATCTCAGCGCACCAGTGATCGCATTTGTTCGATGTAGAGAGCCGCGTCGAACTTCCGCGCGGTGCTCTCGCCACTCATGTACCGCCGTTTCCCAAACACGGGCCGCTCGCCCCACGCCCGATCAAACTTTCCCAGAATCGCCCACGCGACGCCCGCATATCCGTTCGGATCGCGCCCATCCAGAAAATAGCGATCGTTCAGATAAATCGCCCGCTTCATCGCCGTCGTCGCGTCACTCGTCCACTCCAGGATCTTCTTCGCCCAGTACATGCGCAGATAGTTGTGCATCCATCCGTAATGCACCATCTGCAACTGCGCTGCATTCCACAGCTCATCATGCGTACGCGCCTCTTCCATCTGCTTCAACGTGTACAGCACCTCACGCTCATCCTTGTCATGTTTCGCAATCGTCAGCCGCGCCCAGTTATCTGCACAAGCAATCGAGTCATACTCCGGCTGATACCTTACAAAATTCACGCTTAGCTCCCGCCACACAATCAACTCATCGAGAAAGGCTTCCGCCGCACTCTTCATTCGCGGATGCTTCTTCGCAGCAGCCTTCACGGCCAGTGCAATTGTCAGCGGACTGATGTGCCCAAAGTGCAGATACGGCGACAGCTTGCTTGTCCCGTCCACCTCAGGCCGGTTGCGATCCTGCTCATATCTTTCCAGCATTCTCGCGACAAATAGTCCCAGCCGCTTCATGCCCGCCTTGTGTCCGCCGCGCCACGCCTCCACAGGCTTCACCGAGCGATCGAAGTCCTGCCACCCACGCGTCAAATCTGCACGCACATCCTCTGCGAGCAGTCCCCGCGTCGGCTTCCACTCTCTCCCAGCGCGCACATTCCCATGCGGCTGTAAGAACTCCGCCAGCATCCGCGTCAGCCTCGGACGAATCACCCCAGCACTGAACTGAGCCTTCTTCAACAGTTTCGACGGCACAATTGCATCCGCATCCACCGTCCAGAAGGTAATCTGCATTCGCTCCGCCAACCCTACGCGCCAGCGCTCCGGCTCGCGCAGAGGATTTTCATCGCTCACCACCATCACTGCGCCCACGTCCGCAAAGAACCGCTCATGGCTTTCATCCGGCGCGCGTCGCATCACGAACCCCACACCGCGCTCCGCGCAGTCCTCCTCCGCATCCGGCAATCCCTGGTTCATGAAAGCGTAGTGCCGTAGGTTCGCATGCGGAAAGTTCTTCACCGCAGCGAAGTATGTAATGCAAGGCAATCCCAGCGCATTGGCCACATTCACCGCGACGTCCAACGCATGGTTGTCGCGCCCGCGCTGCGCGCGCTGCATCCAGTACACGACGCAGCGCCCCCGCTCAGGAGCGCCGCCACGCCGCACAGTCACCCGAGGATTCTCTGCCAACTTCCGCAATTCCGCGGGCACATTCGCGTCCGCAGCCAGATCTTCGCCCAGTCGCGCATAAATCGCATCCCTCTGCTGCGTGCTGAGCCTCTCGCCCACCCTCGCCGAGCACATCACCAACCAAGCCTACGTCAGACTTGCCGACGAACTATCATCAAGTCATCATCCAGCTATCATCAGATCGCGGAAATGCTTATGTCCTGTGATGTCACTGAAACCAAGTGGATCGTACCCACCGAAGAGCCCGCCATCGAACCGGTTCACCTACGCCGCGCCGCAGTCGATGACGCTCCTGCACTCGCCCTCGTCGGCGCTGCGACCTTCCTCGAGGCCTTCACCTGGATGCTCCCAGGCGCGGACATCATCGCGCACTGCGCGAAGAACCACACTGCGGAGGCCTACCGTCTCGCGCTCGCCAAACCAGATACAAGCATCACGCTCGCCGTAACTGTTGCGAGCGGAGCTCCCGTCGGCTACGCAATGCTTGCCGCACCCGATCTTCCGAGCTTCGATGTCCACCCCGGCGACATCGAGCTCAAGCGCATCTACCTGCTCTCACGCTTCCGCTCTCGGCGCACCGCGCCCGTGTTCGATTCAACTGGCCAGCCGGTTCCCGACCTCAGCGCCGGCCAGGCTCTGATAAACGCCGCCATCACCGAGGCACAGTCCATGGGGTGTCGCCGTCTTCTGCTCGGCACCAACGCCGACAACCAGCGCGCCATTGGGTTCTATCGCCGCAACAACTTCACCGACGCCGGACGACGCAGCTTCCAGGTCGGCAGCCAATGCTGCTGCGACCTCATCATGGCGCGCCCCCTCACCTGAGAGACAAACGAAAAGCCCCGGAACTGCGGTGCAAATGCGCAGTTCCGGGGCCCTTCGTAGTTCTACCTACGGCTTCGTGCCCGCGTTCGTAGGCGTCAGCGGCGATGCCGTCGGAGTTCCCAAACCAATGAGCTCCGACACCGAACCATCCTCATTCGCGACCCACACGTTACCCGAGAGATCCACTGCCGAGGCGACCGCCCCACCATTTCCTCCAGTGGTGAATCCGCCGGTCGTCGTCGCAAGGAAGGTGGCTGTCGTCGAGACGAAGGCACTAAGTACCGACGGCGTAGTGGACGGTGGTCTGGCCGGCGGAACGATCATATCGGGCATCCACACAACGCCCGCTCCGTCAACGCAACCCAGGTCAGGATTGCTCACGCCCGCATTGTTATTGTTCTTGTGGCTGATTGTGTACGATCCGGTTCCATTAGGAGTGCCGATCCCGACCCGGGCGTTTGTCATGTCATTGATATACATGTTGGAGCCGGAGTCAAACCCCAGCCAATACGCCTCACCCACGCTGGTGCTGTTGTCGAACCCAGTCGTATAGTTCGTCTTCAGCTCTCCAATCGTGCCGCCGCTCGTATCCGGGACCCATGCGTTTCCGTTCGCATCAATCGCGATGAGGTCCGGCGTGGTGACTCCACCCGCCGTGAAACTAGTCTGGTTGTCCAGAACAGTTGAGCCTGTGGGATCGTACACACTCGCGCTGGCATTGCCCTCGTTCACGATGTATGCATTCCCCGCAGTGTTGAAAGCGATATAGGCCGGTCCGTTCAGGCCGGTAGTCAACGTCTTCGATATGTTTGCGTTGGTTCCCGCCGGGCTCATGATGTAGACCTTGCTGCTTCCGTAGTCCGCTGCCCAGAGGCTGCCGCTCGGCGCTACTGTCACGCCCTTGATCATCCCGAATCCGGAGTTCCACGTACTCACAGTTCCCAGAGTCGAGATTTCGACAACTCCATTGATACGGTCGCCGATCCACGCATTGCCGATTCCATCGATCGCAATACTGAACGGCCCGTTGGTATTCGAACCATTCGTCTGCGCGAAGACGCTCACCGAATTCTGGTAGACGATCGGCAGCGTCCAGTCCGTGGGCGGCGTGCTCAGCGTGTCGTTGAATGCGGTAGCGCCGGTAACGAGGTTGTAAAGAGCTGCCACATTCGACGTGGGATTGTTAGCGATAAAGAAGATCGCCTGTGCCTCGTCGCTCGTGGTCGCGGTACTCAAGCCGCTTCCGGTGATCGTCGCTCCCGTGTCGTTGAAAAATTTGTAGCATGGCTGCTGCTGGTTCGTGGCATTCCGCAGCTGTCCGTTCGTATTGACACAAGTCGCCAGGATGTTGGCCAGGTGATAGATCTTGGCGAGAGGCACGGTCGCATTGGAGTTCCCCGGCACAGTCGAAAACACCTGTCCATATTGGAGATTCACCAACTTGCCCACATTGGCCATCGCGTTGTGAATGGCTAGTTTCCCGGCCGTCGTCCCGCTAGTGCCAATGTGATACTCATCTGTGCCTTCAAACGGGGCCATCGCATACGCGAATGCCACCGTCGAGACCTCATTCAACGTCACATACGGATCCTGGCTGGCGAGGTTTCCTGCCGCGGGGCACTCGCCCAGGCCAGCCATTTGGACCATGTAAGGATTATTCGTCCCTGCGGTCTCCCCCGGATTGCCACCAACCGCGACCATGTACACCTGCTGCCCTTCGGTGCAGGTGTAGTCGCCGCTCAGCGCAAAGTTGCCGCTGGCATCGGTCGTGACATACCCGTTCCCGCTCGAATCAACGGTGACGCCGCTGGGGAGCGGGCTCGTAGACTTGATCAGCGAGGTTGAAGCATTGCCATAGCCTGTAATGCTCGCCGCGTACAGGTAAACGTGCGCGCCTGTGACGGCCTGCTGACCTCCATGCACATTGCCCTGAATCGGGCCGATCTGCGTGTGTTCCGGTTGGAACGTGTCTGCAGGGGAAAAGTTCGCGGAGCATCCCGACAGTAACGACACTAGGAGGACAGACAAACAAACGAATGAAGCTCTGTGGTTCATATTGGGGGAATCCTTCGAGTTCTACCTCATTCAAAAGCTGTCATGTCCCGAAAACAATCACACCCAGGGTGTGGAGTAGAACTTTCGTGGCAGTCGCACCAAAGCTGCCGCCGTCTTCTGCCCAGCACCAACGCCGACAACTAACGCGACGTTGGGCTCTATCGCCACAGTCGGCCTTTGCAGCCGAGCGGGTGAGGGATCAAGCGGTGGAGATAGTGGTCCATCGCTCCGCTCTAGCGCGTCATGTTCTTTCACGGATCGCCAGGCTATGGCATCGATCCGAGGTTGCCATTGTTCAATGTTGTGACCTGATTTCTTCCCGTTCCGGTGATAACTGTGTCGCCACCATAGAACGGTGTCGCCGTCGGAGTGGACAATCCGAGAAGCTGAGTCACCGACCCATCAGCATTCCCGGTCCACACATTTCCGGAACCGTCGACGCCGATAACCACGCAGCCCGTGCCGCTCTGCGCGCTCGTGCTGAAGCCGCTGGTAGCTAGCCACGTGGCGGTCGAAGTCGACCACGCGCTGATGGTGTTCGCACCGTCGTTCGCAATCCAGATCGTATTTCCACCGTCCACAGCCAGCTTGAACGGCTCGTTCATCCCGCCGCCGGTAAACGTGCTTGTAACGGTCGTCGAGCCCGAGGAAATTTCCTCAAGCGTGGCCGTGCCAGTGTTCGTCGTCAGCCAAATGTTGCTGTTGCCATCGCTCGCCAGCGAATAGGATTCCGGTCCGGGCGATTGGTCGGGGGTATAGCTTCGCGCCCCATTCTTCAGCGCCACTGTCCAGTTTCCGACATCTGCTGTGTCCGTGCTGGGGAGCCACGCCTGACCGGTCTGATCTACCGCAATCCACCCCGGCGTATCGATGTTCGGGAAACCGGAGGTTCCCTTCTCGTACTTGATCTTCGTGTACGTAGTGGCACTGGCGTCGAACAGCACGATACCCGGCGTATCCTCATTCGCCTGGTACGCCAAATATCCGCCGGCTCCATCCAGCGCAAATGCCGTCAGAATTGGTCCGTTGTTCTTAATGTTCGCCGTGACGGTCTGCGTAACGTTGCCCGATGTATCCAGCACATCCACAATACTGTCGCCGTAGTCGGAGACCCAGATGGTTCCGTCGGCAGGGGAGACTGCGACGCCCTTCACCATCCCGAAGCCGGCGTTGTAGGTATGCGTGGCACCCTGCGGTCCCACCTCCACAACGCCCTTCTGGCGGTCGCCGATCCACGCATTACCATTCGCGTCGAACGCAATGTTGTACGGTCCGCTGATGATCTGGTTGCTTCCGTTCGTTCCAGGCTGGCTGACGAGATTGTTGTAGATGACCGGCATCGTCCAGTCGGCCGGAATCGCCGTCAACGACGGCGAAAAGACGGGTGTTACCGGTGTCAGGTTCCAGATCGAGTTCACGAGCGTCGCGTTCGTGCTGGTGTTCGCCGGGTTATGGACGATGTTGAAGATCGCATTCGCCTCATCGGTCGCCGTCACGCCCACCGAACTCTTGGCTGCGTTGAACAGGCTCGTGCAGCCCGACGAGGTAGGGCCCGAAGTATTCACGCACGCCGCCAGAATGTTCGCGAGCGCATAGATCTTCTGCTGCGGATTCACGCTGTTCGTATTCCCGTTAACCGTCGCCGGCGCCTGGCCATACTGCAGGTTCACAATGTTGCCCGCGTTCGCCATCGCATTCGCAATCGCCGTCGCCGCAGCGGGCGAGTTTGCTGCGTTGCTCGAGATATTGAACGCCGTCGAGCCAAACCCGCCCATGGAGTATGCAAAGGCCACCGTTGTGACCTCGTTGATCACGAGGTACGGCACCTGCGCGGCCAGGTTACCCGCCGCCGGGCACTGCCCCAGACCCGCCATCTGCACAATGGCTGTGTTGTTCACCACGCCGGTAAGCCCAGGATTGCCGCCGACCGCAACCATGTACACCTGCGTCCCCTCCGTGCAGGTGTAGTCGCCTCCCAGCGCGAAGTTCCCGTTGCTGTCCGTCACCACGTAGTAGTTGCCGCTGCCGTCCTCAAACGTATTCGTCGCCGACTTGATCAGCGACGTCGCACTCGTCCCGTACCCGCCCGTGCCTGCCGCATACAGATAAATGTGAGCGCCAGTGACGGGGGCCTGCCCGCCGTGGACTGAGCCCTGAATATTGCCAATCGGCGTCTCGTTCGGTTGGATCGCGCTGGGTGCAAACGTTCCTGAACATCCACACATCAACCCAATGGCGGCACTGGCGATAAGGGCCTTGAAGTACGGGAAATCGAGGTGTCTGTGCATAGGGTTCACCAAAACTGCTGATTTTGCCCCCTTAATATGTTCCAAATTGGTACAAAAGCCAGTGCCTAGACAGGGTCCCCCCGGTACAACTTCGGTGGCGTTACTTCGGTTTGGCAAGCGACGTGCTCGGGATCACGTGCTTGGCACGTCGAGTGCTTCAGATTGAGTCGCTTTACCCTCCGGAATTAGGCCAAAACTGCATCTTTCGCCTACCGGTAACCGTCTAATGTGGTGTAAACTGGCTCTGCTGGAGACCTGCGCCTCCGAGTTGCCGAAGCAGTGGGACGTACTTCCAATGACTTCCGCCCGCGCCCGCGGCCTTGACCGCACCCGAGTCCCGGCGACCCCAATACATCGATGGAGTCCCTCGCGCACTTTGCGATGGAAGCGCAGGATCACTCCGCATATATTTGCCCACCCCAACCAGCGTGGGCCCATCCGAGGAGCGCCAAACCGTGGCTGAAGAGCTTGATAAGTACGAAGAAGACGTAGACCGCATCATCGACACCGGCAAAGAGAAGGGCTATCTCACCTTCGGGGAGGTTAACGACCTCCTGCCCGGCGACATCACCTCACCGGATGATCTCGATGATCTGCTAACCACCATTAACACTCAGGGCATCGATGTGCTATCGGGCGACGGGCGACGTGGCGGCGCCGAACGCGACGAAGAGCACGAGGCCGGCGAAGAGTCCGACGACGTCGAACTCGATCTCTCGCCCGGCACGCTCGAAAAGACCAACGACCCCGTCCGCATGTACCTCCGCGAGATGGGCACCGTGCCGCTGCTCACGCGTGAAGGCGAAGTCGAAATCGCCAAGCGTATCGAGCGTGGCCAGATGCGCGTCATGAAGGCCATCTCGCGCTCGCCCATCGTCATTCGCGAAATCATTGCGCTCGGCGAAGATCTCAAGCGCGGTGTCCGCAACATCAAGGAGGTTGTCACCTTCGATGAGGAAGAGCTCACCGAAGAGATCCTCCAGGCGCGCGTGAAGTCCACAGTCGCTCGCATCGACACCCTGCTCAAGCACCAGAAGAAGGGCATCGAATGGCAGGCCCGCTGCGCCGAGCCGCACGGCAAGGACGCCAAGGCCAAGGAGCGCGACAAGCGCAAGTCCCGCTGGCACATGGGCCGCGAGATGGTGTACGTGACCCGCGTCGTCCGCGAGCTCAAGTACACCAACGCCGAGAAGAAGCGTTTGCTCGACAAAGTCAACAAGACTGTCGACTCCATGCGCACCCTCGAGCGTCAGATCCGCTCGCTCGAAACCAAGTTCGAGGCCTCGCGCTCCGAGGAGCTCAAGAAGGAGTACCGCCGGCAGCAGAAGAACTGCCGCACGGATCTTGAGCGCCTTGAGACCGAGTCCGGCATCTCCATCGAGCAGCTGAAGAAGACGCAGCGCGAGATGATCCAGGGCGACATGGACGCCGAGAAGGCGAAGCGCGAGCTCATCGAAGCGAACCTTCGTCTCGTCGTCTCCATCGCGAAGAAGTACACCAACCGCGGCCTGCAGTTCCTCGACCTCATTCAGGAGGGCAATATCGGCCTCATGAAGGCGGTCGACAAGTTCGAGTACCGCCGCGGCTACAAGTTCTCGACCTACGCCACCTGGTGGATTCGTCAGGCCATCACCCGCGCCATCGCGGATCAGGCCCGCACTATCCGCATTCCGGTGCACATGATCGAGACCATTAACAAGCTCATCCGCACCTCGCGCCAGCTGGTGCAGGAGCTTGGTCGCGAAGCCTCCTCCGAAGAGATCGCTCGTCGTATGGACATCCCTGTCGCGAAGGTCCGCAAGGTCCTCAAGATCGCGCAGGAGCCCATCTCGCTCGAGACCCCCATCGGCGAAGAGGAAGACTCGCACCTCGGCGACTTCATCGAAGACCGCATGGCCGTCTCACCATCGGACGCTGTCATCTCGGTCAACTTGAAGGAATACACCTCGCAGGTTCTGCGCACTTTGACGCCGCGCGAAGAGCGTGTCATCAAGATGCGCTTCGGCCTCGAGGACGGCTCCGAGCACACGCTCGAAGAGGTTGGCCAGTCCTTCCAGGTCACCCGCGAGCGCATCCGTCAGATCGAAGCCAAAGCTCTGCGCAAGCTGCGTCACCCCTCGCGCTCGCGCAAGCTCAAGGCCTTCGTCGACGGCGTCAAGGACATCTAACCCAACATCGACTCGCAACACCAAAGAGGCCGCGAGCAATCGCGGCCTCTTCTCTTTGGTCCACCCGTATCCCGGCACGTTGATCGACGGTCCACATATATGATGCTCGTACTCAAATCCATTGCAGAGAGTCCGTTCCTGGAAAGCGTTGAAGATGTTGCAGTCAACTCAGAAACCGCACCATTCCACACCACCTCAGGGCCGTATTCATAGCTCGGGACAGATGGCGGAGTTAGTGCGGAGCTTCGACTGGGCGCAGACTCCCGTCGGCCCTATCGAAGACTGGCCGGAACTCCTCCTGAACACGGTCAACACGCTGCTGAGCTCACGGCAGCCGATGTTTTTATGGTGGGGCACGGACCTCATTCAGTTCTACAACGACGCGTATTGCCCCTGTATCGGTGCTGACAAGCACCCCTCCGCGCTGGGACAACGCGGCTCCGACTGCTGGTCGGAGATTTGGGATGTCATCGGCCCGCTGATTGAAAATGTGATGACCAACGGCGAGGCGTATTGGAGCGAAGACCAACTGATACCGATCTATCGAGACGGCAAATTGGTCGATGTTTATTGGACCTTCAGCTACAGCCCCGTGTGGGATGTAGCGGGAAATGTCTGCGGCACCCTCGTCGTCTGTTCAGATACGACCGGAAGGATCCTGGCCGAGAAGGCCGTCATCACGGAACGATCCAGGCTCCTCGAGGTACTGCGCCAGGCCCCGGCATTCTTCGCCTTGTTGCAAGGCCCGGAGCATGTAATCACCATCGTCAATTCGCTGTATCTGCGTTTAGTGAATCATCGCGATGTCGTTGGAAAGCCTGTTCGAGTCGCACTCCCCGAAGCTGCTGAGCAGGGGTACGTCGAAATTCTGGACCGGGTCTATCAAGGCGAACCCTATGTCGGATACGCCGCTCGTTACGATGTCTACGCCGGAGAGGGCGTTCCACCAGACGAGCGCTACCTTGATTTCGTCTATCAGCCATTGCGAGAGAGCGATGACACTATCTCCGGCATCATCGTTCTTGGCGTCGACGTTACCGATCGCAAACGAGCACAGGACGTGCTCCTGCAGACGGAGAAGCTGGCCGCGGTCGGACGTCTCGCGAGCTCGATCGCGCACGAAATCAACAACCCTCTGGAATCAGTCACAAACCTCCTCTACTTGGCGCAGCAAACCGCCGTTGATCCGCTGACTCGTCAATACCTCACAACGGCTGAGATGGAACTGCGGAGAATGTCGTCCATCACCAGCCAGACCTTGCGGTTTCACCGGCAAAGAACGAGCCCTGCACCCGCACAGCCTGGAATCCTTCTTGAGAATGCGCTCTCCATCTATCAAGGGCGTTTAGTTAATTCCCGCATCGAGACCTCCACGCGCATACGACCAAGCCGCCCCGTAGTCTGCTTCGATGGAGAAATTCGGCAAGTTCTGAACAACCTTGTCGGCAATGCAATCGATGCAATGGCGGGATCGGGCGGGAGGCTTACGCTGAGGAGCCGGGAAGGAACAGACTGGGTCTCCGGAGCCGGCGGGATCGTCTTCACGGTTGCAGACACAGGATCGGGAATGAGCCCGGAGACCGTGAAACGCATCTTTGAACCCTTCTTTACCACCAAGGGATTGAGCGGCACCGGCCTGGGCCTATGGATAAGTCACGACATTGTCCAGCGACATCACGGCAAGCTCAAGGTGAAGTCCACCTCAAAGCAAGGACAGTCGGGCACAGTCTTCACACTCTTCCTGCCGTTCCGTTCGGACGGCGCAAAGGACACCTAACTCAACCGTACGCATCATGTGGACCGAGGAGGACCTTCGATGGCAAACGACGTTGTCCAACATTGAACTCGGGTTGCAACGGTGCCGGGATCGCTACAACCTCGCGTACTCCGCCTTCGCTTGTTGCAGAACTGGAACATCCGGATCGGCGTCCTTCCATGCCGTGAGGAACTCCTGAAACCCCGTCTGCGCTTTGGCTGTGTCGCCTTGCCTCGCATAAGCGCGTGCCAGAGCTAGCATCGCAATAGGCGCGTTTCTCACCAAACCGCGATGATCGATAAACTTCTGAAACTCCGCTGTCGCGTGGTTGCCGTCGTGGAGCATCAGATAGGCCTTGCCACGCACATAGGCTCCGGCCGCATCGAGAAATTTGGGAACGCAACGATGTGCTGGTTTTGGACTCCGGCGCAAACCAGCTCACTCTCTTCCAGGACAACCTTGGTCCCGCGATCATCCATGCCGAACCCATCAGTGTGGGCAGCTTCAATCAATGGGTTGGTTCGGTGGCGGCCACGCGCACAATCCGTTCTCTCAGCCTGGGAGGCAACTCGATCCCCGACCTCACCGTGATCACTCTGTCCCGCCGTACCGAAGTCGACTCGGACGGGCTGATCCCCACCTCGCTCTTCCATTCCATTTTCATTAGCAGCCATGGAGGGTTTGTCATCTTGAACCCCACATTTCCTAAGACACTTCCGAGAACGCTCCGTTGACATCCGCCGCTAACCAAAATCAGATTGGTGACACTTCTCTTCTGAACAAACTCCAGCGAAGATAGTCTTCACTCAAGGATGCTTACCTATGACAGACTGGTTCGCGCGCCCCGTCTTCTACGTGACCGAGGTCGAGGCCTCGCTCCATTTTTATGTCGACCGTCTCGGCTTCACAAGCCCCTGGCGCTACGAAGAAGGCGGCAAAGTCTATGTCGCCCAGGTTGATCGGCAGGGCTGTGCGATCATCCTGTCCGCCACATGGCCAGACAAGACCGACAAAGGACTATTGTTCGTTTCGCTGAACGTCCAACCAGAGACGCACAAGGCTGCGGTCGCCGCACTGGATGAACTGCGCGCGGAGTTCGAGGCCAGGGGCGTCTCGGTCAAAGACGGCTCGTGGGGCTACCGGCTCCTTATCGTCAACGACCCAGACGGCAATCAACTCTTCTTCAACTATCCGCACGATCCCGCATCGGGCAAAGACCGCTAGAGACGAAGCGCACGATCTCATCTCTGGACCGCAATTGCCGAACAGTCTCCACAGTCGGCCATAAGGTTGAGACACGGATCCTCCGAAGGACCGAGGCGAGTGGAACAGCGTCGTTGATATGTTTTGGGCGACTTATTTCACGACATTTTTCGAGTCCTGAGAGTATCGCCATGTTGAAGCGATCAGTTTTGTCTTGTCTTTTCCTGGGGCTCGTCTCGTTCGGGCTGCGGGCGCAGAGCAACTATGCGACGTTGCGCGGTGCGGTGACAGATCCGCAGCATCTGCCCGCGCCGGGTGCGAAGGTGCGGATCACGTCGACCGTGACAGGTGCGGTGCGAGATGTAGTTACGGATACGGCGGGGCTGTATGTGGCCGGGGGACTGCAGCCGGGCGGATACCAGGTGGAGATCCAGAAGAGCGGGTTTGCAGAGGCCAAACAGTCACTGCAGTTGGAGGTCGGCCAGAGGGCGACGCTGGATGTGCCGCTCTCGATCGGGACGCTGTCACAGTCCGTGAATGTGAGCGTGAGTGGGGAGCTGCTGCGGACGGCGGACGCGACGGTCGGTGCAGTGGTGGATCGAAGGTCAGTGCAGCAATTGCCGCTGAATGGCCGGCAGCTGATTGACTTGGTCTCGACGGTGCCCGGAGCGCACGTCAGCATGGGCGCACAGGAAGGGAACGTGAATCCCCTGTACTGGAGGCCGGGACAGTTTTCCGCGGTGAGTATTGCAGGCGCGCGACCCAATGCGAATTATTTTTTGCTGGATGGCGCAACGAACACGGACCCGACTTTCAATACGCAGAACCTGAATCCGGATCCGGACATGGTGCAGGAGTTTCAGGTGCAGGTGGGAAGTTACTCGGCAGAGATGGGCGGGGCCGGCGGCGGCCAGATCAATATTGCGACCCGCTCAGGGACGAGTTCGTTTCACGGCACGGCGTACGAGTTTCTGCGCAACGGGGCGATGGATGCATTTTCGTTTGGCTCAATGGGCATGACGAAGCACCTGGTGCAGAACAATTTTGGCGGAGCGGTAGGTGGTCCGCTCTATAAGAAGCGCACATTTTTCTTCGTGAACTATGAAGGCCTGCGAAGGGCTGCGGCTGATCCGATGACGGATACAGTGCCGACTACGGAGGAGGCTTCGGGAGACTTCAGCGACAGCGGAGTAAATATCTATGACCCGACCTCGACGTATGCGAATCCCGCGTATAACCCGGCGCTTCCGATCACCGCCTCGAACCCGCAGTTTCTGCGGAAGCAGTTTGAGTACAACGGCAAGTTGAACGTGATTCCGCCGAACGAGTTGAATGCGGCTTCGAAGTTGATGTTGCAGGACTATGTGCCGCAACCGAACCAGATGAGCGGCATGATGGGCATGACGATGAACGGTCAACCGACTGTCATCGGAGCGGGGAATGACTCGAACAATTACTTAGATCTGCGCAACGAACTTCATTACACGGATCAGGGAACGCTGCGAGTAGACCATGACTTCAGCAACGGCAGCGGCGTGTTTGTGCGCTACAGCGCGCAGGGCGAGCATGGGTTTATGCCTGAGAACCTGCCGGGGTTTGGCTATTACCACGACAACCTGGCACAGCAGGGAGTACTCGGGCTGAGCTTGGTGATCTCGCCGCGCATGGTGAACACGGCGTCACTGGCGATCTCGCGGTTGAGCATGAATCACACGACCGAGAGTGCGAACAAGAACGATATCGTCGATCAACTTGGGATCCAGGGCGTGGGATTTGGCGGCCCGGGGGCCTGGGGAGCGCCTTACTTTACGGTGCAGGGATACTCACCCTTCGGAGACAACTACCTGGCCACGCCGATGCATTCGTGGGACACGATCATTGAAGGACGTGACTCCCTTAGCTTTCAGACTGGCAAGCACACGCTGAAGTTCGGTGGAGTGTACCAGTGGTACATCTGGCCGATGTGGGGGTTCTTCCAGAACCGCGGCTATTACCAGTTCACGAATGGGTTTACGACCCAGACACTGACGAACGATGGCACAGGTTCGGCGCTGGCGAGCTTCCTGCTGGGGATGCCAGTGGTGCGGCAGCGGCAGGCAGGTGTGCCACAGATGAATCTGCGGCAGTGGTATGCAGATGGGTTTGCACAGGATACGTGGAGAATCACGCCGTCGACGACGATCAACTACGGCATTCGCTATGAGTACATGAGCCCGCTGTGGGATGTGACGTATACGAACAGCAACCTGATCTTCAACAACGGTGTGCCTTCACCGTTTATTGGCGGGCAGAACGGATATCCGCGCGGGTTGATGTATCCGAACAGAGCGAACTTTGCGCCGAGGCTGGGGGTGGCGCAGAGCTTCCCATCACTTGGATTGGTGTGGCACGTAGCCTATGGGGTGTTCTTTACGCCGGTGGACATGAATACGTGGTGCAATCAACGGCACAACATCCCCTACGTCTTTCCTGAGACCGCGCAGAGTGATAACTACACGCCCAACGCTGCGATTGCGAACTACAACTTCGCTCCAGCGGTTCTCGGCAAGACCGTGGTGAGCTTTACCGGAATGAGTCTGCACGCATCTCCGCAATACATTCAGCAGTGGAGCACGTCGCTGGAGAAGAGCCTCGGGCGGACGTCGACGATTGAAGTTGGGTATATCGGATCGGGCGGATGGCATCTGCAGCGCGCGCACCTGATCAACAATGCGCCGCCGGGGCCGGGGCTGATTCAGCCGCGGCGGCCGTTTACGTCTATGAGCTTTGTCCCGAATACAGTGTTGCCGTCCAACATCGTGGTGAACAATCCGGCAAACCCGCTGTTTACGCCCGTTAGTACGATCAACCTGTTAGAAAACACGGCGCAGAGCTGGTACGACGCAGGCTACGTCAGCTTTAGACACAGGTATGCGCATGGCCTAACGCTCTCGGCGAACTACACCTATGCGAAGAATCTTTCGAATGCGCCGGACTTCCGGTCACCGATGTATGAATCTGCGATTCCGCAGAACGATAGCGACCTGGACGCGGAGAAGGGACCAGCCTGCGATATACGGCATCGCTTTGCATTGACCGGCGTCTATGACATTCCGGCGTGGAATGAATCGCGGTTGGCGCGGGTCGCGACGGAGGGATGGCGGCTGTCGACGATCTATCAGATACAGACCGGCTATCCGCTGACGATCTCTGTCTTCGGTGATACGGCGAATGCGGGAACCGCGCTGGGTGAGAATCCGATTCGGGCGAATGCCACGGGACAGCCCGTGTTTACAAGCGGCACACGGAATCCGAACGAGTGGTTCAACATAGCGGCGTTTGCGGCTCCGCCGGCGTATACGTTCGGCAACGTGGGACGGAACTCGGTCTACGGGCCGGGAATGCAAAGTCTGGACTTTGCGCTGGTGCGGAGTTTCGGAATCACGGAGGATGTGCACTTCGAGGTTCGCGGCGAGGTCTACAACAGCCTCAATAAGGTGAACCTGGATACGCCGGACCGGTTTGTGAATACGGCCGGTTTCGGGACGATCACCGACGCGATGGACCCGGCCCGTCAGATTCAGTTGAGTGCTCGTATCTCCTTCTAGGGAGCGGCCAAAGGCCGCGAACACCGAAGAACCGGCACGTTCGTCAATCCCGCAAATCGCCGAAGCGCGATACCCTGAGACCAGCAGAGATCGCGGCCAGAGACTTCCGCGCCATGAATTTCGTCTCTGATGACGGATCGCTCTATCTACAAAGGGAGAACACGATGAAGCACTTGGTGCTCGCTGGGCTATGCCTGTCCATGGCAGTGACAGGAGCCTCTGCACAGGTCAACGCCGGCGAACAGAAGTCTGACCCGAGCCTGCCATTCACTGTCACTCAGGTCACGACCTTGAACCTGCCCTGGAAGATTGCCTTCCTTCCCGACGGACGAATGCTCATCACCGAGAAAGTCGGCGGTATGCAGCTGGTCACTCAGCAAGGAGAGAAGACCCCAGTTGCGAACGTTCCACCCGTTCTCTGGAGAGGCCAGGGCGGAATGCTCGGCGTCTTTCTCTCGCCACACTACAAGAAGGACCACAGCATCTACCTCACCTATTCAGAGCCGGGTGAGCCCAGCGGTTCGAGCCTAGCGCTCGCGCGGGCCCAATTAAAGATCGACAAGGATGCCGCGAGCCTCGAAGGACTCCAGGTTATCTGGCGCGACGGCGAGAGAGGTGATGGCGGACAGTTCGGCGCACAGGTTGCCTTCTCTCTGGACAGCAAGTATCTCTACCTCTCCGTCGGCGAACGGCAGCGTATGACGCCGGCCCAGGATCCCAATCAGCCGCTCGGCAAGATCCTGCGCCTGACGCTCGATGGCAAACCGGCCCCCGGCAATCCCATGGCTGGCAAGACCGGCTCGCCCACTGTGCCCGTCATCGATCCGCCCGAGGACACAGAAGCGGCAAAGACAGCCCCAATCGTAAGAACCTATACCTTTCCCGGCCCCAACCTGACGCCATCAGAGACATGGGTCACCGGCCTGCGCACTCCCTATGGCCTGGCCTTCGCACCGGATGGCCGGCTGTGGGAACTTGAACACGGCCCGCGTGGCGGTGACGAGTTGAACCTGATCGAGCCAGGCAAAAACTACGGCTGGCCGCTGGTCTCTTACGGAAAGAACTACAACGGCGTGCCTATACCCAGTCCCGACACGCGCCCTGACCTGGCCAAGCCTGTCATCTATTGGCTCCCGGTCATCGCACCTGGCAATCTCATGTTCTACAAAGGCGCGATGTTTCCGCAGTGGAACGGCTCGGCCTTTGCCAGCGGTCTGATATCGAAAGCGCTCATCCGCATCACCTTCGATGACAAGGGAGGAGCGCAGACGGCCGAGCGTTGGGACATGGGCTTTAGAGTCCGCGACGTGGAGGTCGCTCCGGATGGAGCGCTCTGGATGGTCGAGGACGCGAAGCCGGGTCGCCTCGTCCGCGTGACGCCGAAATCCTGACGCCAAACAAGCACAACTGAAACAGCGAAGACGATATGGATCACAAACTCAAAATGGCGCTCGGAGCAGCCTGCGCATTTCTGTGCGGGCTCTCCATATCCAATCGGGCCTTTGGTCAGGCTCTTCCAGACGACAAAGGCAAGGCAGAGTTTGTGCACAACTGCACCGCCTGTCACCGCGCCGACATGGTTACCCGCGTCAAGAAGACTCCCGAGGACTGGAGAAAAAGTGTCGACGAGATGGCCGCCCGCGGCACGGATGGCACGAAGGAAGATCTCGACAACGTCGTCCTTTACTTGGACAAATATTTTTCGCTGGACACGCCTGCTCCGGCCGACCCACCACAACCGACAACGCCTTCTTCGACGCCGGATACCGAACACCCGAAGCACATAAACGCACGCTACCTTGTCCCATTTCCCCCGTTGCCGTGAGCGCGCCAGCAAGCGACCAAATCGCCGATTGACACGTCGGCGCTCGGAGAAGGCATAAGCTAAGGACAACCGTTTCCCTGGGAGGCTGCATGGCTTCAATCACTGGCTTTGGCGGAATATTTTTGCGGGCAAATGATCCAAAGGCTCTGTACCAGTGGTACGAGCAGCATCTCGGCCTGGTGAAGTCCGAGGGAGCGTTCGCGTATCCCGCCCCGACACAGCACGCCCAGGTCGTCTTCGCGGTCTTCAAACAGGACAATGCATACTTCCCTCCAGCACAGAAGGCGATGATCAATCTCCAGGTTGACGATCTCGATGGAGTGCTCGACCGTTTGATAGCAGAAGGTGTCACGGTTGATCCCAAACGCGAAACCTACGACTTCGGGAAGTTCGGCTGGATTACCGACCCGGAAGGAAATCGTGTCGAGCTTTGGCAGCCCGCCGAAGGTTGATTGTCGAGTCGCCGAAATCCAACTCCCCGTCTTCAGACACGTGCGTTTCGTATGCTGGTGTGCACATGAAACTCCTCGCGGCCGCAATCATCACGTTCGCCGTCCCCGCCATCGCTCAGCAAGCGATCATCTGGCGCTTCGACAATCTCGCCAAAATTGGCGACGCGCAGATCACCACCATCGGCGCGCCGCAACTCGTCGACACATCCATCGGCAGGGCCATCCACTTCGAAGGCCACGGAAACACCAACAGCAATCCCCAAAGTGGCAACCCTGCCGGCGACGCGTTCCTCCTCAGCACCGCCCCACTCTCCGGCGACGCCACTTACACCTTCGAAGTCATCTTCCGCCCATCCTCGAAAGGCGCGCCTGCCCAGCGCTTCTTCCACATGCAGGACTCGAACTCGCAATCACGCCGCATGTTCGAGATCCGCATTGTCAACAACCAGTGGTGCCTCGACACTGTCGGCATCGATGTCGGCCACGGTCCCGAACAGCATGGTGTCACCCTCGTCTGCGACGCCCCGCATCTCCATCCTCTCGATCGCTGGTACGCCGTCGCAGCTACCTACGACGGCAAAACTCTCCGCGGATTCGTCGACGGCGAGTTGCAAGGTGAAATCGCCGTCACGCTCGCGCCGCTCCCGCCCGGCACCACATCAGTGGGCACACGCATCGACAAGCGCGACTTCTTCACCGGCGACATCTACTCCGCACGCTTCACACCGAGCGTTCTCTCACCGGCAGACTTCTTGAAAGTCCCCGCCCCGCCGCCCAGGCAATAACCTGCAGCGAGGAGGCACAGCGCCTCCTCGCAACAACGCAGACTTATCCCTGCACCGCAGGCTTCGCCGCCAGAACTCCGCTGAAGCTGTTGCGGTACTGCAGGAAGACCAGCACCCACAGCACGCACGCGACCAACGCCGGAGCAATCGTTGCCGGCGCGAGCGTCAGATGAAACGCGAGGATGTTGTAAAGCTCTGCCGCCAGCACCGTAAGCGCGAGTGGCACAAAGGAGCCCGCAAGCAACAGCACCCCACCAATCAACTGCACGGCGAAGAAGAACACGGCAAAATGCGACGCGCCGGTGGCGACAAAAAACTGGATCGCAAGCGGGTTCGTCGGTGGCGGCTGGTGGATGAAGTTGAGAAATCCGTTCAGGCCGAAGACCGTGAACATCAGTCCCAGCAGATAACGCGCGATGGTAGAAGCAATCTTCATGTGTCGTCTCCCTTGGAACTCTTAGCTCGTAGAACTCTTAGATCGCCTGCGCGTGCGTTTGCACGGCTTGTAGATGCGGTGCAAGAAACGCCTCGCGGTCCTGTCCGTAGTTGAGTGCCGCCGTTCCACCCGCCGTGAGGAACGTCGTATCCGTCACGCCGAGGAAGCCAAACACCGAACGCAGATACGGCTCCACAAAGTTGAACGAAGCCATCTGCGTCTGCGGATCATAGTTCCCGCCCGTCGCGATGATGAACGTCGCCTTCTTGCCCGTGAGCAATCCCTTGGGCGTTCCACCCGCGTAGGAAAAAGTCCTGCCCACACGTGCAATCTGATCGATCCACAGCTTCAGCACCGAGGGCACACCGAAGTTATGCATCGGCACGCCGAACAAATACTCATCCGCCTGCTCCAGTTCGGCGAGCAGCGTATCCGAAAGCGCCAGCACTTGCTTCTGTTCCGGAGTGCGCGCCTCGTCCGGGGTGTAGGCAGCGCCTACCCATTCGCCGGTGACTGGCGGGATCGAAGTCGCGTTAAGGTCGCGGTCGACGACCGTTCCATCCGGGTGTGAAGACTTCCATTGAGTGACGAACGCATCGGTGAGCTGGCGCGAAACGGATCGCCCATACAGCGGGCTCGAGTCGATTTCAAGAAGCTTGGGCATAACGGCAAAATCTCCTATGCGACAAATGATGTGTAATAGACGACTGTCGATTCAATAAATCGACAGTTGTCGCTTAGGCATCTAATGCTGTAGAGGCGCTATGCTTCAAGGTGCAATGGCAGAAACACTCCAACTCGGCAGCCCGGCGGAAACCACAGACCCGCGCGTCCTCCGCAGCCGTCAGATGTTGATGGAGGCGCTGCTTAGGTTACTGAATCGCAAGGAGTTCGACGACCTTTCCATCCAGGACATCGCCGACGAGGCCGGACTGAACCGGGCCACCTTTTACCTCCATTACCCCGACAAGAACGCCCTGCTCCAGGCCATGACGGCCGCTCGCTTCCGCGACCTCATCGCCCGGCGCGGCCTTTCATTCACGGACTGCGACGGCGCGCTGCGAGCCATTGCGCTCGGCGTCTGCGATTACCTCGCCGAGACGGCGGGCTGTCCCGCCCAGTTAGCCAAGATGCCCATCGAAGGCTCCATCATCCCGGCCGTGGAAGGCATGTTCATGGAAGGCGCCGAGAAACACGCGGTCACCCCCGGCACTGATCCCAGACTGCTTGCAACCACTGCGGCTTGGGCTGTCTTCGGCGCCGCGCGCCGGTGGCACCAGACTCCCGACCGCATTCCCGCCGAAGAAATGGCCGCCAAAATCGAAGCGATGGTGAAGCCGATCTTCCTCACTGCCTCCGCGTAGACATGAGCTTAGCGATTAAGGCTCTGAGTCACCGATCGCATCGCCGCGCGAAGCCACACGTGACGGGGATCGGTGTTAAGTCTTGGATGCCAGGCCATAAGAAAATGAAACGGATGCAATTCTTGCGGGGCCTTCGCTAGGCGTAACTTGCGATCCGATTGGACAACCGACGTGAGACCGCTCGTTAGAGTGAGAACGAGTTCCGTGCCGGGAAGGCATTGCAGTGCCACGCCGAAGTACGGCACACGAACAGACGACCTGCGTTTTGCTCCAACTGCACTCAACCGCTTGTCCGGAATCGTCTGTACACCCGCAAGTGTGGAGACCACGATGTGGCTGGCGCTCAGGTACTGCTTAAGCGTGAGTTGATCGCCAAAACGGCTCTCACGCGCTACCGCGCAAATCCAATCTTCGCGATACAGCCTCTCCGATTGAAAGTGCGACGGTAGTAAACCGTCATCAATGTGCAGAACAAGATCAAGCTGTCCATGCTCCACAAGGTCCGCAACGCCGCTCTGCCACGGTAGAAATTCAAACTGCACCTGGTAACGTTCGTTCACATATTGCCGGCACAGGCGCGGCAGAACAACGGTGCACACGTTATCGGGGCCCGAAATTCGAAAGTGGCTCTTCTCCCGCACTGGATCGAACAGACTTGGCGTAACGAGATGCTCCAACTTGGGAAACAATCCCTCAAGCTCCTCGAGGATCTTGCGTCCCCGCAATGTGAGCTCGAAGCCATTCGGTGAACGGACGAGAAGATCGTCCTGAAACATCGTCCGCGCACGTTGCAGCGCACGACTTACAGCGGGCTGGCTCAACAACAGTCGTGTTGCGGCAGCCGTAACGCTTTTCTCCTCAGCGATCGCCGCGAACGTGATCAAGAGGTTCAGATCGACCTGGCGCAATTTCTCTAAACGCATGGCCACCATGAACATTATGCATGAGCCGCATGCAGCAACTCGACATCTGTAGCTGTGTACGCAGCAGCAGGAAGGAGAAATTCAATGCAACTAGCAAACCGTTTCGAAGGTAAGCGAGTAGTGATCCTCGGTGGATCGTCCGGGATCGGACTGGCGGTGGCAGAGCACGCATCCTCGCAAGGAGCCAATGTCGTAGTCGTCTCCAGCAACCCTGAACGGATTCAGAAGGCTGTCGAATCCTTGGGCGGAAGTGCGGAGGGTCAGACAGCTGATCTTTCCAACGAAGGTAGCGTTGCCGCGCTGTTTACGAGGCTTGGTCCTCTTGATCATTTAGTGTTCACAGCCGGCGACAGTCTGCAGTTGAACGAGCTTGCCGATACGGATCTCACGCAGGCAAGACGCGCCTTTGAACTGCGTTATTGGTCTGCGCTCGCAGCCGTCAAATACGCCAGCCCGCATATTCGCAAGGGCGGCTCAATCGTACTCACAACCGGAATAGCCGGCCTGCGTCCGCAGAAGGGATGGGTGATTGCCGCAAGTGTCTGTGGAACCATCGAAGCTCTGACACGTGCTCTCGCGGTCGAGTTGGCGCCGATTCGTGTTAACGCTGTATCTCCCGGCGTCGTTCGGACCAACCTCTGGCAGAACATGCCCGCGGCAGAGCGCGAGAACCTCTTTGAAAGCGTAGGCAAGAGTCTCCCCGTTGGCCGCGTCGGAGAAGCTGATGACATCGCCCAGGCCTACCTGTTCTTGATGCAGGAAGGATTCAGCACTGGCCAGACAGTTGTCGTCGATGGTGGAACAGTCCTCGTCTAGCGCCGCTCAAACAAGAACGCAGCGCGGACCGCGCACAAGACGGGAGTCGGAATCCACCCCTCAAAAGACACTGCGCACTTTCACCACGCCTATGTGGCCAGGCGGACAATCCCACCCCTAAGTCGGGGGGAGGGGTCAAAGCTTACTCCTCCAGCGCAACGCGACCAGCGTCTCTCCATGCTGCAGCCGGTTGAACATGTAGACCATCCCCGTCTTGTTCATCATCGCGACCGCCGGCAGATTCCCGCACCACACAAACAGCGGCGGCTGCGACGCCGTGTCATAGTCCCAAAGGTTGTCGTACGCCAGCTGCAATCTGTTGCGCGGCCGAGTACCGCTGCCTGCCAGCGACCCGCCATACTCTGGCCACTCCTGACCCATGGCAGTCAACGCGCCTATCGCCCCAGCGCAGTCCCGAGGACTAGCCGCAGGAGGACGACCGGACCCAATGGCACAAGGGGAATAGCCCCCTCGCCCGCACTCGCCCTTCGCGCTTCGGTGCGCATGCCGTCGGGCCGACCAATTTCCTGGAAATGAACAACGGTCTACCAAGTACTTGCACAGTCAATTACTTACCCTGACTCGTAATCAGACATGTATCAATGTGTATACGCTATACGACACACACATGTCCCATTGAGATATAAATCCTAAGCCAATCCAGATGAGCAATTTGATTGCACGTGTTACCGCGATATGGAGCAGCAAGGTAACTGATGTAACAAAAAGCGCACTAAAGTCGCGTCTTCTCACAACCTATGTACGTAAGTGAGAAAGATTCCCCAAAAGTTTCAAACATTTTCAACAGGATTCATTATTTATGAGAGCCCCCATTCTCGCCTTGTCGTTTGCCGCACTCTGTTTTGCCCTTGGATGCGGTACGTCTTCCGGCCCTGCCGTTTTACCTAATTTCACGATTGCAGCTGCGCCCTCTACGGTCGCGTTGCAAAGTGGAGGCTCAGCCCAAGCCCTCACCGTAACGGTCGCTTCAGTGAACGGGAGTACATCCCCCGTCGCTATCGCTCTCACCGGACTTCCTTCCGGCGTAACTGTCAGCCCTTCCACGCTCTCACTATCTCCCGGGCAATTAGGACAGTTCTTGCTCGCGGCCTCAAACTCTGCGGCACCTACTTCGTCGACGATGGTCACCGTCTCCGGCGCTGCCGACTCGACCACCCACACTGCCGTCGCTGCTCTCTCGATTTCGGCTGCTCCTGTTCCAGACTTCACCATGACAGCGGCACCAAGTTCAGTTGCCCTACAGAGCGGCGGCTCAGCCAGGTCCTTTACTGTGACGACTACTGCGGTAAACGGATTCAACAGCCCGGTAACCGTCACGCTCAGCGGCCTCCCCTCGGGTGTAACTGCGACACCCTCCACTCTCTCGGTCACCCCGGGCCAGTTGGGTCAATTCACTCTCGCGGCTTCCACCGCAGCGGGGACAACGTCCGGCGCGACGATCACAGCCACAGGCACCTCCGCTTCGCTCTCGCACACGACCACAGCTACTCTCTCGATTGCGCCTGCGATCTCTAACGCGACCATCAGCGCCACCAGCTTTGACTTCGGCAACGATCTTGTCGGAAACACGGTGACGAAGTCGGTTGTTACAGTCACCAACACTGGGGTCACGGCCATTACGCTGACTCCGGTTCTTTCTGGCGATACCAGCTATTCGATTGCCACTGCCAGCAGCTGCGGAGCAAATCTCGCAGCCGGTGCGAGCTGCACCGAATCTGTCAACTACGCGCCCACGACGGCCTCAGGCACGACGCCCCAGACCGCGACGCTCAACCTGGGACTTGGCAATGTACCGGCTGGCACTCCGCAGACGGTTTCGCTGACGGGTGTCTCAGCCACTCTTCCGCAGGGCACCGTGAGCTCCACCAACAATCCCCAGGTTGCGCTCTATTCCATGACGCTGCCTTTCCCGGGATCTGTGACGGTTAGCTTCGGTACGGACACAACCTACGGGCGTCAGACCTGGACGCAGTCGACCAACCATGCTGGAGGCACCGTCAATATTTTCGTCGCCGGCATGCTTGCGAACACTGCGTATCACATGCAGGCCTCCGTCCAATTCCAGAACGGCGTCACCGCAACCGACGCAGACCACACATTCACCTCCGGGACTCCGTTGTTGGTGCCTAACCTCACGGTCACGACGACCCCGGGAATGACACCACAGTCGGGTCTCGAAGAGCTCACCCCCATCGTCGGATCCAAAGGAATTGTCGTCACCGATTTGCAGGGGAATGTCGTCTGGTCTTACGTTCTTCCGAACGCTCCTTCGACCGACGACATCGAGGGCGTCAAACTTCTGCCCAACGGACATTTCCTGATCACCATCGGCGAAGGCAGCACGTACACCTTCGGCGTTGGCTTCGGCGGACCGGCGAGTCCTGCTGGCGCTATCATCGCAATCCGCGAGATGGATCTTGCCGGGAATATCGTTCGTGAGATCTCTGCAAGCGAACTTACGGATGAGTTGCAGGCTGCCGGGTACAACCTGAATCTGCAGCAGTTTCATCACGACGTCACGCCACTGCCGAATGGCCATTGGCTGGTGTTGTCAAACACCTCCAGGCCGTCGTCAGACTTTCCGAGCTTCGTTGGGTCCCCAACACAAATCCTCGGCGATGTCGTCATTGACCTCGACCAAAACCTGCAACCGGTTTGGGTATGGAATGAGTTTGATCACCTCGATGTAAATCGTCATCCCATGGGCTTCCCCGACTGGACGCATACCAACGCGATCGTCTACACACCTGACGATCACAACATCCTCATCTCCATGCGCCACCAGAACTGGGTCCTCAAAGTCGACTACAACGATGGTGCCGGCACGGGCAACATCCTCTGGAGGCTCGGTGAAGGTGGTGACTTCACGCTGCAAGGCGGAACCGACCCAACCGATTGGAATTATGCGCAGCATGCTCCGGCAATCGTCGGTCCCACCAGCGCGGGAATCTTCTCCCTCATCCTGATGGACAACGGCGACGACCGCATGTTCCCCGACGGAAACCTCTGTGGAACCGGCTCTGAACCTGCCTGTTACTCAACGGTCCCGGTCTTCCAAATCAACGAGACTGCGAAGACCGCGAACCTGACCTTCCATCAGGTCCTTCCGACGGCTCTCTACAACACTTTTGGCGGCAACGCCGAACCGCTCGACAATGGCAACTACGAATACGACCTCTGTGGTGTCGGCGCCAACTCCGACATCTTCGAGGTCACTCCCGACAACGCGAACCCAACCACCGTGTGGCACATGCACATGACCGGCAACAACGCCTATCGCGGATTCCGTATCCCCAGCCTTTACCCCGGCGTCCAGTGGTAGGCAACAACCCTCGGCGGCCTGCACGTAAGTGCAGGCCGCTTTTCCTTTGTGCATGAATCTCCAGCTACTTGAGAGCGCCGATGCCGCCAAAATGCCTGCGGCAACCCAACCTGCTCCGCTACAATAGGTAGCTGGGATTTGAGCTCCCTCAGGAGGCGACCACAGCGATGACCTGGTTCAAGCGCGATGCCCATGAGATCGTCCCGCCCTCAGACCACGAGGTCCGCACCGAGGGTCTCTGGACCAAGTGTCCGCAATGCGGCAAGCCCATCTTCAACGCAGACCTCGAGGCCAACCTCCAGGTTTGTCCGTACTGCAGCAATCACTTCAAGATAGGCGCGCGCGAGCGCATCGAGATGCTCCTCGATCCCGGCTATGAGATCGTCGACGGCAACCTCCGCTCCACCGACCCGCTCAGCTTCACCGACCTCAAGCCCTACAAGGTTCGCCTCCACCAGGCTCAAAAGAAGACAGGCCTGAACGACGCCATCGTGAATGCCGTCGGCAAGATCAACGGGCTCGACGTAGTCGTCTCCGCGATGGAGTACAGCTTCATCGGCGGCTCCATGGGTGCCGTGGTCGGCGAAACCATCGCCCGCGCCGTCGATCGCGCGCTCGAAACCCACACGCCGCTCATCATCGTCTCCGCCTCCGGCGGCGCGCGCATGATGGAGGGCATCGCATCGCTCATGCAGCTGGCCAAGGTCTCCTCTGGTCTCGCGCGGCTCGACGAAGCCCACATCCCCTACATCTCGCTGATGACCGATCCCACCACCGGCGGCGTCACCGCCAGCTTCGCGATGCTCGGCGACCTCAACATCGCTGAGCCCAATGCCCTCATCGGCTTTGCAGGCCCGCGCGTCATCGAGCAGACGATCCGCCAGAAGCTCCCCGAGGGCTTCCAGCGCTCCGAGTTCCTCCTCGAGCACGGCTTCCTCGACGCCATCGTCTCGCGCAAAGAGCTCAAGGCCTATCTCGCCAACGCCATTCACTGGATGAGCCAGCCAACAGCCGTGGAGATCGAGTCCACAGCGACATCCACCGACACCGCCGCCGCGGCCGACTAAAGCCGTGGACGAAGCCCGTCCCTCACGAACAGCCCTTCGTGTCGCCATGCGCCGTGCCGCGCACCAATTGCATGACGCGCACCCGCTGGTCTTCGAAGACCCCTTCGCGGTTCCCATCCTCCCGCCCGACGCCTGCCTCGAACTCCAGCGCACACCCGACGCCTCGCGTAAGCCTTTCTCGGCAGCTTTGCGAGCCTTCATGGTCTGCCGCGCGCGCTTCGCCGAAGACGTCCTCGCCACCGGAGTTCGCGACCACGGCGTCCGCCAGGCGCTCATCCTCGGCGCGGGCCTCGACACCTTCGCGCTACGCAACGCCGACCCCAACCTCCATGTCTTCGAGGTCGACCACCCCGCCACCCAAACCTGGAAGCGCGAGCTCCTCGCAATGTCGAAGCTGCCCATCCCCACCACGCTGACGCACGTCCCCGTCGACTTCGAGCGCCAATCCCTTCGCCAGCAACTCCTCCACGCGGACTTCGACTTCACGGTCCCGACGGCGACCGCATGGCTCGGCGTCGTGCCTTATCTGACGCCCGAGGCCTTCGCCGCGACTGCGCGCGTTCTCGGCCGCCTGCCTGCCGGTTCCAGTCTCGTCTTCGACTACTCGCAGCCTCGCGAAGTCCTTTCCTTCACCGAACAACTCATGCTCGACTCACTCTCCGCCCGCGTCGCGCTCGCCGATGAGCCCTTCCAGCTCTTCTTCACCCCGCAATCGCTCGCCGAAGAGCTCCTGCGTTACGACCTGCAGGTTGTCGAAGATCTCGACTCCGACGCACTGAACGCGCGCTATCTCGCCAACCGACCTGATGGCCTGCACCTGCGAGGCAAAGCCGGCCGCCTCTGCCACGTCGAAGTCCTGCACGCGAGACAATAGAGAGATGACCTATCAAGAGGTCCTTACGAAAAGATGACCTACGAAGAAGCCCTGGCGCGCCTGGCCATCATGGGACCCGAGCTGCGCACCGGCAAGGCCGGCACCCCTCGCAAGTGGTCGCTCGACCACATCCGCACTCTGCTGCACGCGCTCGGCGACCCGCACCGCACCTTCCGTTCCGTCCTCATCGCCGGCACCAACGGCAAGGGTTCCACCGCCGCAACCCTCGCGTCGATCCTCAACGCCGCCGGCCTGCGCACGGGCCTCTACACCTCGCCGCACCTGCTCCGCGTCAACGAGCGCATACGCCTCTCCACCGGCAAATCGCCACATTCCAGCGAGATCTCCAACGACGACTTCGCCGTACTCTTCGCGCTGGTAGACTCCACTGCCGCCACGCTCGTCGCGCACGGCGAACTCCCTCACCCGCCCAGCTTCTTCGAGATCCTCACCGCCATCGCCTTCTGCTACTACGCCGAGCAGGGCATCGACATCGCCGTCCTCGAAGTCGGCCTCGGCGGCCGTCTCGACGCCACCAACGTCGTTGAGCCGGTGCTGTCGATCATCACCGACATTGGTCTCGACCACACCGAGTTCCTTGGCACTACGCTCCGTTCCATCGCCACTGAGAAAGCCGGCATCCTGCGCGAAAATGGCGTGCTCGTCACACTTTCGCAACACCCAGAGGCCAACGCCGCCATCGGTGAAGTTGCACTCGCGCTTAACGTCCGCGGCGTCGATGCCTCGCGCTGTCTTCCGCCGCGCGGCTATCTCGGCCCAAAACTAGAATCCATCGATATCAATGCATCTACCGGCTCGCCCTGGCACAACCGATACCCGATATCTATTGATCGCAAGATAATCGAGATCGACTCCCCTCTCGCCGGCCAGCATCAGCAGCGCAATATTGCTCTCGCGGTTGCCGCTGCCGTCGAGCTCCGCACAAACCACGGCTTCAACATTCCCAACGCGGCCATCGAGCGCGGCATCCACAACACCGAGTGGCCCGGCCGACTCGAATGGATTCCTTCCAAACGAAACCACGCGCCCATACTGCTCGACGTTGCGCACAACCCCTCAGGCGCCTGGGCACTCCGCGCCGCGCTCGCCCAGTTGCCCGAGGACCGCCCGCGCACACTCGTCTTCTCCTGCCTCTCCGACAAGCCCATTGCCGAGCTCGCGCAGATCCTCTTCCCGCTCTTCGACGCCTCGTCCGCCGACCCGGCCCGCAGCCGCGACCACATTCTCCTCACCCACATCGACAGCCCACGCGCCGCCCGTGTCGAGGACATCCGCGCAGCCGCGCAGAAGCTCGAAATTCCGGCCGTCACCGCGCCCGACGCCATCTCCGCCCTCGCTACGGCGGAGTTCATCACACCGCGCGACGGCCTTATCGTCGCCACCGGTTCGCTCTTTCTCATCGCGGAACTCCGCGCGCTGCTTCTCCCGCGCATCGCCGCCCGCCACCCCGAGCCCGCAGCCCGCTCCTGATCGCTCGATTCCGCGCCAAACCTACGATTTCGCGGCACTTAACAAGTGCCGGGCATTAACATAGGCCCAATGCCGTCCAACGAAATCCTGCGATCGGAGGAGCCCGTTCCGCCCGTCGAACCCCAACGCCCCACGCTCCCGTTCGCGCTCAGATGGCTCACCTACCTGCTTCTGCTGCCGCTCCTCGCCCTCGCGACGGCCTTCTTCGGCTCCATCTCGCTTGTCGTTGGCATCTGGGACAGCTCCGGCCGCCAGCAACACTTCATCGCGCGCGCCTGGGCCCGCTTTCTTCTGCGCCTCACGCTCTCGCCCGTCACAGTCGAAGGTCTCGAAAAACTGCAGCCCCTGCGCCGCGAAGGCAGCCGCCGCCCGCTCGCCGTCTACGCCTCCAACCACCTCAGCTACTACGACACGCCGATGCTCTTCGCGAAGCTGCCCTTCCAGTTCCGCATCCTCGCCAAGGCCTCGCTCTGGAAGCTGCCCTTCATCGGCTGGTACCTCAATCGCTCCGGACAGGTGCCGATCGATCAAAGCTCCGCGCGCGCCGGTGTCGCCAGCCTCATGCGCGGCGTCAAGACGCTCGAGGCGGGCCTGCCACTCGTCATATTCCCCGAAGGCGGCCGCTCAGCCAACGGCGAGTTGAAATCCATGGTCGCCGGCGGCGCATGGATGGCCATCAAGGCTCAGGTCCCGCTCGTCCCGCTCACACTTATTGGCACTTACGAGCTCCTACCCATCCACACCTACGTGATGCGTCCGCGTCCGCTCAAGCTCATCGTCGGCGACCCGATCCCCACCACCGGCCTCGCCACCCGCGACGCCGAAGCCCTCACCAATCGACTTCGCTCCGTCATCCACGAGACCTATATCGCAAATCATGGCTAGCGCCGCAGCGCCTGCCAAGGCTGAGAATTCCGCACACTGCCGCCCGATACAATCGCTCTCGTGATTGCACATCTCCGCGGACAGATCCTCTCGAAGACCCCCAACTCCGTCATCCTCGACTGCAACGGCGTCGGCTACGAGCTCGCCATCTCCGTCGCCACCTTCACCGACCTCGGCAATGAAGGCACCGAAGCAAAGCTGCACGTCCACACTCACGTCCGCGAGGACGCGATCTCACTCTTCGGCTTCTCCGAGCTCACAGAGAAGCGCCTCTTCGAGAAGCTGCTCACCATCTCCGGCATCGGCCCCAAGCTCGCCATCACCGTGCTCAGCGGCATCTCCGCCGACCGCCTCGTCGGCGCCATCCGCGCCGGCGATCACGCCACGCTCACCAAGATCCCCGGCATCGGGAAGAAGACCGCCGAGCGCGTCGTCCTGGAGCTCAAGGACAAGCTCGACGACATGACCGGCATCGCTCCCGCGCAGCCCGCCGCTCCCTCACTCGGCGCCGTCGCCGACGACGTCCTCTCCGCGCTCGTCAACCTCGGCTATCCGCGCCCGATCGCCCAGAAGGCCGTCGAAAACGCTGCCAAAGACCCCACCGTCGCCTTAGACTTCGAGCGCCTCTTCCGCGCCGCCATGTCCGCCGTCCGCTAAACGGCGAAATGTCGCAGATGGCGATCCGTGAACTCAAATCGGCCTACCCCGAGATCACACAATCGCTGTATTGACATTAAGAGTTCTCTTTCGCCATGCAATTCTTTGCACATTTGTCTTTGATAATGCCCGAATATTCTCCGTAAACCAAAGCAAATAAAGAGATCCCACTGAGCGCGGGAGATGGCGCTCCGGTTGCAATTGGTATGAGCAATAACTCTAGGTCTGTGACCTGGGTGACCAGCGCCATGTACGTCAGAATGTGCGATTTGGGAGCCAGTTCACATCCCCGGTGTTTGATGTCGGGCTGTGTAGTCCAGCTTCAAACAACAATCTCATACCAGGACGGTAACCATGAAGCACCTAACACGCTTACTTCTGCTCACCACCGCAAGCTGCTTATGGGCTGGCGCGGCTTCGGCTGACATTATTGTGACCAGCCACGGAGATAACGGCACCATCGCTTCGGGCTTTGTTACCTACTCAAGCGGTCCCGTTTCCTACAGCGGCAGCTCCAGCACAAACAACGGCGCCTTTACCGGGCCGGCAGGAACCTACAACATCGGGGACGGCGGAGTCTGGGCAACCGCGCTCAGCGGTTCCAGCTGGGTGTCCTTTGACCCGAACACGGAGCCAGGCGGCAGCCACGCGCAGGGCAACCCGAATCCGAACGTGCCGCAAACCACCGGCTCGTCCTCCATGTACGTCTACACTCTTGGCAACCTCGGCCTGACGGCTGGACAAGAGTATTCGGTAACCTTCCAGGTTATGGCAGACGACACGACGTCAGTCATCCTTGACGGAACTCAGGAAATTGCTCCTGGCTCCGGCGAGGCGACTCACTGCGTCAATGTCGGCACCGGCCCTACCTGCACCATGCTGTTCGCTCCTGGTAGCCCGACCCTCTTCACGGCCACCGGATCGGACTTGCTGACCTTCGACGTCCAGCAGCTCTTCGGTATCGCAAGTGGTCTGGACTTCTCCATCGACTTCGCTCCCGTCGCCGCAACTCCGGAGCCCAGCTCACTGATGCTGCTTGGAACGGGCTTGCTCGGCGCCGCCGGAATTCTCCGTCGTCGTCTCCGGGCCTAACCGCCAAACCGCCTGGTGAGGGATCCCATCCCGCACACCTCCCCAGGCTGGATCTGAGTATCCAGCCTGGGATTGGTGTGTTCAGGTTGAACACGTTCCTCAACGGCTCGGAAGACAGGCCGAGCCAAACCTTTTACTGATTACTGACTGTCACCATCACCACGTGCTGAATGAAACTCCCCCATTCAGCCGACCATCCTGCGACATCGCGCCAGCGTCATCTTCGCAGACCCAGCGCTCATTGACGGGCTTGCTCGTCAGTTTGATAGCGCTAGACGTAGACGGCCGAAGCGATCGACCGGGTCGCGACGCACAGTGCCGGGCGATTCGCCCCTTGTCCCCTCATCGCGGAAAAGGACAGAAGAGTCTCTATTTGACCGTGCAGAATCTTGCACATTTTTCTTCGTATTACCCCGGATTTCCACAGATAAGCCGAAGTGAACAAACATTTTGTTTTTGGTTGCGGGATGGCGCTCTGGTTGCACCTATGCAGGCATAGCAGTGAGCCATGACCCGGTAGTAACACGGCCCAAGTGTCCCCTTGCGCTCCAGCCTGGTCAGGCTGCGAAGTTGAGTCGGGGTATCTCGCTTCAGAAGCAACCAAACAATCTCAAACCAGGACGGTAATCATGAAGCACCTCACACGCTTTCTTCTGCTCACCGCCACGGGCTGCCTTTGGGTAGCGGCCGCGTCGGCCGACATTATCGTTAACAGCCAGGGAGATAACGGCACCATCGCTTCAGGCTTCGTTACCTACTCCAGCGGTCCCGTTTCTTATAGCGGCAGCTCCAGCACAAACAACGGCGCCTTTACCGCGTCGGCGGGAACCTACAACATCGGCACCGGCGGAGTCTGGGCAACCGCGCTCAGCGGTTCCAGCTGGGTGTCCTTTGACCCGAACACGGAGCCAGGCGGCAGCCATGCACAGGGCAATCCGAATCCGAATGTGCCGCAAACCACCGGCTCGTCCACGATGTACGTCTACACCCTTGGCAATCTCGGCCTGACTGCCGGAACACAGTATTCGGTGACCTTCCAGGTAATGGCGGACGACACGACGTCAGTTCTCCTCGACGGAACTCAGGACATCGCTCCTGGCTCCGGCGAGGCAGTTCACTGCGTCAACGTCGGCACCGGCCCCACCTGCACCATGCTGTTCGCTCCTGGTAGCCCGACCCTCTTCACAGCCACCGGGTCAGACGTGCTGACCTTCGATGTCGAGCAACTCTTCGGCATCGCCAGCGGTCTGGACTTCTCGATCGACTTCGCTCCGGTTGCACGTCAGACGCCCCCGGGAACTCCAGAGCCCAGCTCGCTGATCCTGCTCGGAACAGGCTTGCTCGGTGCCGCCGGACTGCTCCGTCGTCGTCTGCGGGCCTAAACGCTAACCGTCTGGTGAGGGATTCCGTCCCGCACACCTCCCAGGTTGGATCCTGGATCCAGCCTGGGATTTGTGCGTCTCAAGCAAAAATCTTCGTCAACGGCTCCAGCCAAGCCGAGCCCACCCAAATCTGCTCGGGCTACTCTCCACCTACGCCCGACGTCTGTATCGAATGCTGAACTGATATTCAGGGTTCGGCGGAAACATTTCTGCGACCAGCTTCAGCCGCGCCGCCAGCGCCGACGGCGCCAGCAGTGGATACTCGCGCTCGCGCAGCTCTGAATAGTCGAAGTCCAGTGCCAGCGACAACAGATAGATCGCCACTGCATCCGAGAACGCCGACTCCAGGTACAGTCCGCGCTCCTTCTCGTCGATCACTTGCGGTGCCTCACTCGGCGAACCTGTCTGCTCCACCGAAAACGGTCTCGCCTTCGCCATGAAGCTTCGCCGCGTACGCGACTCCTCAGGCTGCGCATTCGGCTCGCGGCCGAACGCAAGATTTCGCGACTCCCACGCATCCACGCTTGTCTCGCCGCGCGCACCGTCCAGCGCCTGCTGCCACACCAGCTCAGCAAAGCTCTCCGGCACGCCGGCCACGTCCACAAACGCGTGCGCGACGTTGATAAAAAACTCAAAGCTCAGCGCGAAGCGGTCACCCATCAAGCGCGTCGAGATGAACACTCCGCGATGCCCGCTGCCCAGCTCCACGTTCCTATGGCATATCGCCGACTCGCCCAGCTCATCGGTCCACGCGCGCGCCACCATTGCATGCTCCGGCGACTGCGACACCTTCTTCGCATTGCCTTCCGGCTGTCCAGGATCGACCGGCTCCCGCAACGCCAGCGGCACAAAGTAATAAGTGTTCGCTCCCAACGCCGCGCCAATCGCAGGCGGTACAGCCTCAAGCATTCTGTCCAGGTCAGGAGCCGGCACGCCCGTCTCGCCAAAGGTCGCAAAGCGCACGCCATTCGGCGACAGTCGCACCTCAACCTCGCGAGCCACCTGGGCTGCGCGCACCAACTCCTCTAGCCGCACTACACCGCTGATCTGTACGCCCTGCAGCCCATCTGCCATCAGGTTTATTCTACTTGAGATGGATAGTCCCCACGATGTCGCCCGCGCCCGCAGCGAGGGCGTTCTCTTTGGAATCCCGCTTGGCGATCTCGGCTGGTTTTCGTCGCTTCTGATGGGCATGGCAACCGGTTTTGCCGCCTTCTTCCTGACCACCTTCGTCAGCATCATGGCGCTGCTCTTCTATCGCGTCTCCAGCGGCCACAACCCGGACTTCGCCATCGCCTACCGCGACATCGGCTTCCCCGTCGGCGTCGTTGTGCTCGTCCTCGCGCTCACCTATCTGGCTGTCCAGTACGTCCGCCGCATGCGCCGCCGCCGCGTCCAGCACGGCTAGACTCTCGCTCTACCCAAGCACTGTCATCTCGACCGGAACCTCGCTGCTTCATCGCGAGGTGTAGTGGAGAGATCTGCATTCCAGAGACTATTCAGCCACGCCACGCGTACACTTGCACATCTAGTCCTCACAACTCCACATCCTTATCCAGGAGTCATCGATGTCTGTGCGCCGTTCGTCCACCGTGGCCGCTTTTGCGGTTCTCTTGAGTCTCACTTGCTCCACCCAGGCCCAGAAGAAGAAGCCCGCCGCTCCCGAAGCCGCGGCTGAAAAGCCAACTCCCAGCTACTACGGCCCGCAGCCCACCACCGAAGACATCGACCTCAACATGTACGCCCGCATCCGCGAGGAGGGCATGCAGCACGGCAAGGTCATGCAGTTCGGCGACGCGCTCGCCAACGGCATCGGCCCGCGCCTCACCGGTTCGCCCAACATGGCCAAGGCCAACGCCTGGACCCGCGACACGCTCACCGCCATCGGCCTCTCCAACGCGCACCTTGAGGATTGGGGCGAGTTCGGCATGGGCTGGCAGCAGATCAACACCTGGGCCCGCATGGTCTCGCCCGACCCCGAACCCCTGTGGCTCCAGGCTGCGCCCTGGTCACCCGCCACCAGCGGCCCAGTCACCGGCCAGATCGCCTACATCCCGCTGACCGACGCCTCCGACCTCGACAAGTGGAAGGGCAAGCTCAAGGGCAGGATCGTTCTCCTCGGCGCAATGCGCCCCACGCCCGACATCACCGAGCCGCTCTTCACTCGTTACACCGACGCAGACCTCAAGGAGATGGAAACCGCCGAAGAGCCCGGCGGCGGCCGCCGCAATGCCGCTCCGCAGCCGACCATCGAGCAGCGTCTCGCCGAACGCGCGCGCCTGCAGAAGCTCCGCCAGCAGGCAATGAAACTGTTCATGGATGAGGGCGTGGTCGCCATCATCACGCCCACCCGCGACGGCGGAGATGGCGGCGGCACCGGCATCATCTTCGACGACAACGGCGCCAACCTCGCCCGCGACGCACAGAAGCCCGAGAACGCCGTCAAGATTCCCAACGCCGTCATGATGATCGAGCACTACAACCGCCTCGCGCACATGTCAGAGGCCCACGTGCCCGTCACCCTCGAGGTCAACATCGACACCAAGATCACCGGCGAGCACGAGCACGGCTTCGACACCGTCGCTGAGATTCCCGGCACCGATCCCAAGCTCAAGGACCAGGTCGTCATGGTCGGCGGCCACCTCGACAGCTGGATCTCCGGCACCGGAGCCACCGATAACGGCGCCGGCTCCATCGTCGCGATGGAAGCCGTCCGCATCCTCAAGGCACTCGACCTCAAGCCGCGCCGCACCATCCGCATCGCGCTCTGGTCCGGTGAAGAGCAGGGGCTCTACGGCTCGCAGGGCTACGTGAAGAATCACTTCGGCGCCTTCGCCGAGCCCGCGCATCCCGACACCAGCGGCCTACCCGCCTTCATGCGCCGCGAGCGCGGCCCGCTCACCACCACCAAGGAGTGGGAGACGCTCGACGCCTACTACAACCTCGACAACGGCACCGGCAAGATCCGCGGCGTCTACACGCAGCAGAACTTCCCCATCGGCCCCATCTTCGCCCAGTGGATCGCTCCGCTGAAGGACCTCGGCGTCACCACCATCAGCTACCGCAACACCGGCGGCACCGATCACCTCAGCTTCGACGCCGTCGGCCTGCCTGGCTTCCAGTACATCCAGGACCCGATGGACTACGAGACCCGCACCCACCACTCCGACATGGACACCTTCGACCGCCTGCATCAGGCCGACCTCGAGCAGGCTGCCATCGTCGAAGCCATCTTCCTCTGGAACACCAGCCAACGCGACGCGATGATGCCGCGCAAACCATACCCACATCCAGAGCTCGAGCACCAGCTCAACGCTCCCATCCCTAACCTCTATCCCAACGCTGAAGTGCCTCCGCCCGACAACGCGAAGCACTAATCACAGCCACACGAACAACAACGGCGGAGAGCAATCTCCGCCGTTCTATTTTTGCTGCTGTAGACGTACTCAGGTCCGCGATCCCACCCTACGCTTCATTCGCGCCCTCAAACGTCACGCCGCCTGTTGCGGCTTGCTCTTCCGCGACGCTGTCGTAGCCGCCTTCGCGCTACGCTTCTTGATCCTCTGGGCACGGGTCTTCATATCGACCCCCATGTTTAGCCCCGCAAACCAAATCTGGAACTGCATCCTCATCGCCGTTCTCCCGGTCAACTGGTCTTGCTCAGCTCTTCCCATCGGGAGTATCTCTGCAACTGATTGAAATCACACTCACATGCCCCGCCCAATCGCATACATCTTGCGGGCCATTCGCTCCACGACATATTCAACTTCTCGTCATTATCGTCGCAATTAATCTCTAACCACGCGCCTGTTCGCGCTCGCACTTCACCACCATGAACTCCGTCCACGTCCTCCCGTCCTCAGAGCCCTCGCCTTTCCACGTGAAGTGCCGCTCCGAGATATTCGTATACGTCGCGCGCGTGAACCTATGCGGCATCATCGGCTCCTTGAACCGATAGCTCACCGAGCTCCCGTCGAAGTGCACGCCGCCCAACTCCTCCGACCCCAGGTCCGTCCACCTTCCTGAAAGCCCATCGACCCACTTGATATTCCACTGCTGCTTCGACGCGTCATACGCTCGCACATTCAGCCCCAGCACCAGCACCTCCCCATCCGCGTCGAACATCCTGTACTCATCCGCAATCACGCGCCCGTCGAGGATCCATCGCCCCTCCCACGCTGCCTCAAATCTTTGCCACTCGCCCGAAGGCATCTTCAGTCTCGCCTCACACCGGTAGCGCCCGATCAAAAACGCGAACCGCTCCAGCTCCGCGCGCGTTGCATCGCCCATCACACCACCCCCATCGCAAGCAGAGCAGGGAACCATCCCCACACCGCTGCGTACTGACTACCAGAGGCTCACACACGCCACGGCCTCTTCTCGGCGAGGACCTCATTCTCCTCCCGGCACGCCACGCTTGCAACGCAACGCTACGCTGACGCCCGCGTCCCTCGCGGCGACAGGCTGCTTACGCGCCGAACGCCGCCCGCTACGCTAAACTCATCTCGATCACCCGAGAGGCCATCCTCCACACACATGAGTCCAGCGACGTCCCAACTCGGCAACCGTTTCCGCGCTTGGTATAGGCGCCAAAGCCGCATCGGTCGGCTCAGTTTCGTACTTACAGCCATCATCCTCGCGATGCTGGTCATCGGCCGCCTCTCGCACACTGCCAATGTGATCTTCGCGATCCCGGTGATCATCCTCTGCGCCCTCGTTCTCTCTCCGCTGCTCATCATCCTCTTCTATCGCTGGGTCACACGCCGCTTTCTTTGGAGAGTGCGCAACCGCCTCGCCGTCACCTATGCGCTGATGAGCCTTGCTCCGGTCGTTCTTTGCCTCACGCTCTTCGCCATCGCTTCCTACATCTTCGGCGGCCAGTTCGCCACCAACTCCACGCTCACACAACTCGATGAGGCCTCGGCTACCGTCAGCGACGAGACCGTCAGCGCCACGCTCGTCTCACTCGCCAGCAACGGCCACACCCTTGAGTCGCAGCACACGTCCCGAATGGGAACAGTCCTTCCCATCTCGCTCGCTGTCGTAAAGTCCGGCAAGTTCCAGCCGCTCACAGAGTCCGCACCCGATGCCGCCGCCAACCCATTCATCGGCCAGCCGGTGCCTTCATGGCTCTGGTCCGGCTTCCGCGGCCTTGTCCTCTTCAAGGACCAGCTCTATCTCGTCGCCTACACGAAACTGTCCCAGGGCGGCAAAACGATAACAGTTCTCGGTTCACAACCCTTCAACGTCGACGCCCTCAGCGGCATCGCCCAGGATCTCGGCCGCGTCATCCTCATGCCCGGCTTCAGCCTCGCCGTCAATGACAAAGACGACCAGGTCTCGATTGGCGACACCGCCAAGAGCAACGACAATCAGGACACTGAAGATCGCAACTTCTCCAAGCTGGATTCCGGCACTCTTCCGCCGCGCGCGCATCTCTTCGATCCCCCAGTTGTCTTCAGTGCTCCCACCAGCGTTCTCTCATGGGAGACGGGCCACGACCTCCATGGAATCGTCACGGTCTTCTCGCGCCCATCTATCCTCTACACGCGCCTCTTCGCCAGCACCAACGGTCTCGGCAAGGTCATTCGCATCATCCTCGTCAGCATCGCCGGCCTCTTCGCTCTGCTTGAACTCTTCGCTGTCCTCATGGGCGCCGGCCTCAGCCGCACCATTACCCGCTCCGTCGCCGAGCTCTACCGCGGCACCCGCGAAATCGACGCCGGCCACTTCGATCACCGTATCGTCATCAAGCGCAAAGACCAGCTCGGCGCGCTCGCCACATCCTTCAACGGCATGACAGCCTCCATCGTCGACCTCCTCGCACAGCAGCGCGAAAAAGAACGCCTGCTCTCCGAGCTCTCGATCGCCCGCGAAGTCCAGACCAACCTCTTTCCGCATTCGCCGGTCTCTCTCCCCGGCTTCGAGATCCACGCCGTCTGCCAACCCGCGCGCACCGTCTCCGGCGACTATTTCGACTTCATCATCGGCCGTCACGGCAACGATCTCTGCCTCGCCCTCGGCGACATCAGCGGCAAAGGCATCTCCGCCGCTCTGCTCATGGCCTCGCTGCACTCAGCCGTGCGTGCCTTCGGTCTCAGCACATCCGACGGCCGCCCCGGCAACTCCGGACTGCCCTCACCGGCCACGCTTCTCGAGCTCCTCAACAAGCACATCTTCGCCAGCACGCCGCCCGAAAAGTACGCGACGCTGTTCCTTGCCTACTACGACAGCTCCTCGCGCAAACTCACCTACTCCAACGGCGGCCACCTCGCGCCCATGATCCTCTCCGTCGACGGCACCGTGAAACACCTCGACTGTGGTGGCCCTCCGGTCGGCCTCTTCAACGGCCTCAAGTACTGCGAGGACTCCATAGAGCTCAAGTCCGGCGATCTGCTCATGGCCTTCTCCGACGGCCTCACCGAGCCCGAGCAGAACGAAGAGCAGTTCGGCGAAGACCGCCTCTTCGACTACATTCGCGAGCACCACGCCGAGCCGCTCCCCATCCTTGCCACCAACACCCTCCACCGCCTACAAGAATGGATCGGCAACCACGAGCAGCCTGACGACATGACGCTGCTCCTCGCCCGCCAGCTCTAGCGATCTGTGCTCTGGCTGCTCCGTGTTCCGATCAGCTCACCACGCCAGCGAGCTTTCCTTGCCCTCCACCGACAGCACGCGGTTGGGTTCCACGCTGCACGCTTGATTGCTCCCCGCGTGCCATTCACTTCCGTCCGCAAACGTCGCGCTGATCAGCCGTACGCGCGTCACCGTCGCTGCAGCGCCCACTAACAGATCGCCCTCCACCCGCGTCTTATCGTCGCCCTTCAGCGCATAGATCTTCTCCATCTCCTGCGCGCCTTTGCCACCTTCTGCCGGAACCTCCCGCAGTCCAGCCGGCACATAACTCACGCTGAGTTTTAGAGTCCGCGCCCGCGCCTGCGCACCCTGAAACACCACGTGAACGCCCATAGTGCCCACAATCGCCAACGGATGCCTGTCCTTGTCTTCGAGCGCTATCGTCCACATCGTTCGTTGTCCGCCGACAAGATCCTGATCCGCTCGCAACCATCCCGGACATTTCGTTGCGGCCGCCGCATTCTTCGTCGGCGTCACGCCGCCACTCAGGGGCTGCGTTGCCGTCATCGTCGCAATCATCAGCCCCGCAACCGCACCGAGTCGCATAGGACCCTCCGGGAGCTATCAGCCGAACTGCTACCTCTTCGCTTCCACCAGCATGTACTTCGACGGTTCGACGCTGCAAACATCCTCGCTCGACGGGTGCCAGACGCTGCCATCCGCATAGGTCACACTTATCAGGCGCACACGTGTAATCGTCGCCGCCGGCCCCACCAGCAGATCTCCGCCGATCTTCATCGCCGCCTCGCGATCGAGGTTGAACGTCTTCGCGCGCTCCTGCGGCGAGTCATCCTTCGCATTCGTCGTCTCTGGCGCAACCGGCACACGGCGCAGCCCAAGCGGCATATAACTCACTCGAAGCTCCAGCGATTTCACCGCCGTCTTCACTCCTGCGAAGTCCACATGAATCCCGAGCCCACCCGGCCGCGCAGTGTTGTCGTGCTCATCCTCGAGCGCCGTCGTCCAGACGGTCCCTCCGCCCGTCGCCTGTTGCCGTGCCTGCAACACGCCCGGACAGCCCACGCCGACGACAGCATATCTCGGTTGCACCTGCTCGACTGTTGCCGGCATCGCGCTTGGCGTATTAGCCTGCTGCGCCGCCGCCCCGCTCATTCCTGCAACCGTCAACCCAACCACCGCCACAAGACCGAACCGCATAGGAACCTCCTAGCGACCGCCTCACTATTTTGCGCCTGTATTCTTAGACGCGTCCACCACGCAAAGGCTGGTTCTTATATATTCAGCGCGCGTGTACCGCTGACGAACCGACTGCCGCGAACGTAGAACCGCAGCAGACTGTCGGCTGCCTGTGAAATACCAATACGTTTGCTCTGCCCGATTTCGCCGACAGCTCGCCCGTCAGAACCGAGCCACAACGGTCCTTCCTTGCAGAGGTCGATTCCATCCAATCGACGGTCAATCTGCATCGCTGCACACAACCGTCCTGGGCCGCGTGCCAAATCCTGCAAGCGCCCGCTCCAGCGAGTTTGCTCTGTAGCCGCACGATTTCGCTCCATGATCGCGATGCCGATGGTAGGCTCGATCGCCCTGATCAGGATGCCCGCGCCCACGCCTGCCTTCTCGCTGGAGACGTTCATCATCCACGAGCTGCCATAGGTGAAATACACGTGTGCGTGCCCACGGTCGAGGAACATCGACCGGTTGCCCGGCGTCATGCCACGATAGGCATGGCTTGCCGGGTCGCCAATAATATAGGCCTCGGTCTCGACGATGCGGCCACCCACCATGCCGTCAGGCAACTCCCGCACCAGCATTTTGCCGATGAGAAAACGAGCCAGCCGGACAGTATCAACAGGAAGTTTCGCCCGAGCCAGAACTCGCGGGAGAGCTGTCGTCGCTTCAATCTCACGTCGTTCGCCAGCCCGCAGAGTCACGTGGCCAACCCCAGCTTCACTCTCGTTATAGCGATTGCGCCTTTATTCTCCACCTCTCTTATCGCTGCGTCCACAGCCCGCACAGCTCTTCCCTCGGCTATCCTCTCCCTCATGCCCTCGCACTTCTCTCCGGCCGCGATGACCTTCCTCCGCGGCCTCTCCCGCAACAACGACCGCAACTGGTTCAACGCCCGCAAGAAAATCTACGAGACCGAACTCAAAGCGCCCATGCTTGCGCTCGTCGACGAGCTCACGCGCTCCATGGTCGACTACGCGCCCGAGCACATGCGTCCCGCGCACAAATCCATGATGCGCATCTACCGCGACATCCGCTTCTCTCCCGACAAGCGCCCCTACAAAACTCATCTCTCCGCCTGGTGGTCGCGCCGCGGCATGGAGAAGACCTCCGGCGGCGGCTTCTACATTCAAATCGGCCCCAAAGATCTCTTCCTCGCTGCCGGCGTCTACATGCCCGAGCGCGATCAACTCCTCGCTCTGCGCCGCTGGATGGCCGAACATCATCGCGACTACAACGCGCAGCTCAACAAACTCCTGAAGCCGCGCTCCAAGCGTGTGCCCGCCATGCAGACCATCGACCCCGACGCGCTCACCCGCATGCCCAAAGGCTTTCCCGCAGACCACCCCGCCGACATCCTCCTTCGCTCGCGCAACTGGGGCGTTCGCTGCACGCTGCCTACATCGCTCGCACTTGAACCTGAACTCGCTCGCGAAATCATCGCGCGCTTTCGCCTCATGGCGCCGATCGTCGACACGCTCAACACCGCAATCCTCTCCGCTGAAAAGCCCTCGTCCGAACCTCTTCGCCGCGTGCGAGCCAACGCCTTTCTTTAACGATTCAGTCACATTTCGCCCTCGTTTTCCGCCGAAAACCGCCCAATTCTGAGTACTTTCGGCTGAAAACCCTAAAAATACCTGTGGAAACAGGTGTTTTGACGTTGACAAAGCGCGCAGGAAGGGCGATGGTGAATCACGGCGCGGTTCTCCGCACCCGCATAAACACTGACGATTTGGTGCGGTGCAGAAAGCGGCTCGGCGGGCCCGATGGCCCTCAAATACGTTTCAAAGGAGTTCCCTCAATGGCAAAAGGCATGACCAAGACACAGCTCGTTCGCGCAATGGCGGAGAAGCTCGAGCTCACCAACAAGCAGACCGCAACCTTCTTCGAGACCCTCGCAGAGACTGCAGTCAAGGAAACCAAGAAGAACGGCGAGTTCACCATCCCCGGACTCGGCAAGCTCGTCAAGGCGGAGCGCAAGGCCCGCATCGGCCGCAACCCGCAGACTGGCGAGGCCATCAAGATTAAGGCCAAGACCGTTGTGAAGTTCCGTGTCGCGAAGGCCGCTAAGGATTCCATCGCTCCTCCCAAGAAGTAACTCTTGGCATTCAAGCTACACACAAAGGCCGGAGCATTTTGCTCCGGCCTTTGTGTCTTTGCTTGCACTCTCTAGTGTCCGCCGTGCATCCCCTTCTGTGGCTTCGGAATCAAGAACAACAGCGGAATCATGCATGCGCAGAAGATCGTCAGGTAGCGAATGATGTCGATGTACGCCAGCATCGCGGCCTGCCGATGCATCTGGTTGTAGATGAACGCCTGCGCCTGATGAATCGCGCCGGTAGAAGCCCCGTTGAACGGTCCTCCGGTTATGCCCTGGCCATTCCCGGGTTTAAATCTTCCCGCCAGTGACGTCACCTGGGCCATGAACCCTGGGCTGCCCATATTCATGTTCCGCACCATCGACGTCTCGTGCGCTGCCGTGCGTCGTATCAGCATCGTCGCCATAAACGCCGTGCCGGACGAGCCTCCAATGTTGCGCGCCAGATTCATCAATCCCGAAACATCGTTGCTCTCCGTCTGCTTCACGCCGACGTACGAAATCGTGTTGATTGGAATAAATAGGAACGCCAGCCCTGATGCCTGGAAGCATCGCATGAACACCAGCTGGCCGTAACTCAGCCCCAGGTTCATCTTGCCCATGTAGAGCAGCGCTATCGTCAGCATGAAGAACCCGTAGCCAATCAACTTGCGCGCGTCCACTTTTCCTGACAGCACACCCACCACCGGCATCATCGCCATCATCATCAGGCCCGCGGGCGACAACACTTTGCCCGCCAGCTCCGCCGTATACCCCAGCAGCGTCTGCACAAACTGCGGAATCAGAATCGTCGTGCCATACAGCGCGAATCCCAGCACAAACATCAGCGTGAAGCTGATTGCAAAACTTCGCCGCTTGAACAGCGTGAGATTCAGAATCGGCCGATGCCCAATACGAAGCTGCCGCAGCTCCCACCAGATCATCACCACAAAGGCAACCACGCACGCCACGGCGAAGAACGTGATGAGATGCGACGAGAACCAGTCATCCTCCTGGCCCTTATCCAGCACAAACTCCAGCGCGCCGAACGTCAGCGCCAGCAATGAGAAGCCGACCAGATCCAGCTTGATGCCGCCCTTCTGCACCTCCTTCACCTGTTTCACTATCCACGGCGGATCCTCAACAATCCGCGACGTCAAAAACAGTGACAGAATGCAAACTGGAATATTCAGGAAGAAGATCCAGCGCCAGTTGAAGTTGTCCGTGATGTAGCCGCCCAGCGTCGGCCCAATCGCCGGCGCGCACACCACCGCCAGCCCATACATCGCAAACGCCTGCCCGCGCTTATTCGGCGGAAACGTATCTGCAAGAATCGCCTGCTCGCTCGGCGCCAGTCCGCCGCCGCCGATCCCCTGCAGCACGCGGAAGAAAATCAGCAGCGGCAGCGACGGCGCAAATCCGCACATCGCTGAGCTGATGCCGAACAGCAGCACGCAGATCATGTAAAACTTCTTGCGCCCAATGAACGTCGTCATGTACGCGCCGGCCGGCAGGATGATCGCATTGGCCACCAGGTACGCCGTGATCACCCACGTCGCCTCGTCCTGCGTCGAGCCCAGCCCACCCGCAATGTGTGGCAACGACACGTTCGCAATGGAGCTATCCAGCACCTCCATGAACGTCGCCAACGTCACCGTCATCGCAACGATCCACGGATTCACCCGCGGACGCCACGCAGCGGGCGGTGCAGCCACCGGCTGTGAAACTTCAGGGACCTCTGACACCTCTGCTAAGGTAGCGGTTGCCATTGATTCGTATTTGGATACTGTAGGTTGCGGCGCAGATTCACTTAATCTGCCGCCGCCCGCCACAAAAGAGCTTCATCCCCTGAAAGTGCTACGCTTAATCCTTGCTCCGCACGCCCCAATCCGCGCTGTGCGCCATGCAAACGGGTACACATGAACGCTGACCTCGAACATCTCGTCGTCCTCCAGGCTCAGGACCTCGAGCTGCAGCGCCTCCGCAAGGACCAGGCCGAAGCTCCGCGCCGCGTCGCCGTCGCCGAAGCCGCCCACAAATCCTCCGAGCAGACTCTCGCCAAACTTCGCGCTAACCTCGCCGCCGAAGAAAAACTCCGCCGCAGCCAGGAGCTCGATGCCGACGCGCACCGCGGCAAAATCACTCGCCTGCGCAAGCAGATGGACTCTGCCACTAGCGCCGCGCAGATCAGCGCACTTGAGCACGAGATCCACTTCTCCGACTCCGGCATTCACAAGCTCGAAGACGAGGAGCTCGCCTCACTCGAGCGCACTGAAGCCCTCGAGTCCGCCGAAAAATCAGGCGCCGCATCCGTCGACTCCACACTCTCCGCTCTCGAAGCCGAGCGCACTCGCGCTGCCGCCACCATCGAACGCACCCGCACCAACATCGCGGCTATCGAGGCCGAGCGCATCACCCTTCGCGCACAAATTGGCGAGACCGCTCTCGCCAACTACGACCGCATCGCAAAATCCCGCGGCAGCGGCCTCTCCGAAGCCATCGACCACAAGTGCTCCGCCTGTCAGATGATGGTCCGCCCGCAGCGTTGGAACGACCTCACCGGCAGCGATCACGAAGATCAGATCTTCACCTGTGAAACCTGTGGCCGCATCCTCTTCTGGGATCCACGCCGCGACAACCCGCAATCATGGCAGGCAGGCGAACGCCTCGCCTCCGCACAAGCCTCAACCGCTGAGCCTCGATCATGACTCCACTGCAACACAATGGGCCTGCTCGTTCTGAAGCGAACAAAACCCGCCCCGTCATCTGTGTCGACATGGACGAGGTGATTGCCGACGCACTCGGCGAGCATCTCCTCCGCTACAACCGTGACTTCTCCGAGCGCCTCACCCGCGCCGACCTTCAAGGCCAGTGGCTCTGGGACGTCGTCCCACCCGAGCGCCAGCAGGCCCTCTCCGAGTACATGATGTCCGAAGACTTCTTCGCCGTGCTCCGCGTCATGCCGCACGCGCAGCGCGTCCTCGAGCGCCTGCAGCACCACTACGAGGTCTATATTGCCACCGCCGCCATGGAAGTCCCCTCGAGCTTCAACGCGAAGTTCCACTGGCTCAAGCAGCACTTCCCATTCATTCCCGCGTCGCACATCGTCTTCTGCGGCAACAAGGGCATCCTGAACGGCGACTACCTCATCGACGACAATCCGCGCCAGCTTCGTCTCTTCCGCGGCGAGGGCGTCCTCTTCAACTCGCCCGCCAACGTCAACATCACCGGCTTCCGCCGCGTACATGACTGGCTGGAGATCGAGCAGCTCTTTCTCCCTGTCAACGCTCTCTAGCTATTTCTGAGATTCAACCTTGGCGTACCCGCTTCTTCGCGGTGCCGTTCGCCCTCTGCGACTGTGGAGCCATCCGCGCCGGCTGGCTTGCGCGCAGCGGCTCCGGGATCGTGAGAATCAGCGCCGTGCACGGCTCATCTCCAATCCGTTCGTAGCTGTGCTTCCCCGCGGGATCGAAGTACACCGCATCGCCGCGCTCCAGCACCTCACTGCGGCCCTCGTGCACCAGCCGCAGATGTCCGCTCAGCATGTACAGGAACTCCGCGCCAGCATGCTGATGCGGCGTGGGCACGCGTCCATTACGCGGCAGAAACTCCGCCACATACGGCGTGATCATCTGCTCTGTCGGCACCTGTCCCAGGCTCTCGAAGAAGTAGTCCGGATCCGTCGCGCCCGTCTGCGGTAAACGCTGCCGCTCCGAAGCCCTCTGGATCCGGAACAACTCCGGCCTCTCCGGCTCGAAAAAATAGCTCAGGTCACGCGAGAAGACCATCGCAATGCGCGCGAGGTTCCTGAGCGTTGGCACCACTCGACCCGTCTCCAACTGGCTCAAAAAGCTAGCGGAGAGCCCCGTATACCGCCCCAGCTCCACCAGGCCCATATGCTTGCGCTGGCGCAGAAACTTGATCCGTTCCCCGATGCGCTTGCCCTCAATCAGGGCCTCAGCCGCCTCCGGAGGAACTCCGCCCTCCGCTGCCGCGCCGTCCGGCAAACCGACTGCGCCCGTCGGCTCCGCATCCTGTGCCCGCTTGTGCGGAGGCTTGGTCTCCAGCATGCGCATCGCTTGCGGCGAGAGCTCAATGTGTCCGTTGCGCGGTCCCGGGGTCGACGACCTTCCGGGCTGTCCTGAATTTGTTGGGAAGACGGACCCCAGGCGTTGCTGGCCGTCGAGGGGGTTCGATGGTTCGATCATGAACTGTCCTCGGAGAGTGATTCAGCGTACGGCACAGCCCGGACCCACCAAGCCTGCCACTGAAGAAAGATGTTTCTATCCCACGAAAAGGATGTATCGCCGACGCCCGGAATCGGCAGCAAATGTGCTCAGCCAATCGCTCACCAACACACGACCCTCGCACGCGCACAGCACGCCGAGGGTTCCTGTAGCGGTCCGACGTGGTCGACCGGGCTCTACCCGGCTAGTGGTGCTCCTCCCCGACCACGACCCCAACGCTAGCAGCCGCGCTCACCGTCATACCGTCCGCCGCACGACATAGCTCATGAAATCAGCATAAAAAGGCGGCCAAATATGGCCGCCTCTCACCGCTCAAGCGTTTACCACCGCCCACGACCGTAGTAACCGCCGCGATAGCCCCATCCGCCAAAGTAGCTAAACCCAAAACCGACGCCGAAGCCATACGGGTACCCCCACGCATAGTACGGATATCCCCAGCCCCATGGGTACGCGTACGGGTACGCATAGCCGTAGTACGGATAGGGTGGATACCCACCATAGAACCCATCGCCATACGGCCCATAGCCATAGGGTTCTGCACCGCCCCAGCTATTCTGCGGCCCAATCCGCGGACCGCGCAGCAGGTCCACCCGCGCCTCCTCCGGATAGAAATTCTTTGGACGCACGTCCGTCCCGCTGAAGACGACCTTGTTGTACTCCTTCACTTTGATTGGCTTGTCGTTCGCCTTCGCTGTTGCCGGAAACGCCAGCGCCTCGCCTTTCAGAACACGCGTCGTCTTCGTCTCCGCGTTGAACGTATAAAGCCCGTTCTTCAAAATCTGCGTCTGCCCGCCCGGCAGATCCACCAGGATCAGCATGTCCTCGTCCGGGTCCTGCACGCTGACGTTCACCAGCCCGTGCTCCACGCTCAGCTCCAGCTTCTGCGCATCGCGGCTGACCTCCCTCACGCTGCTCTGCGCCCCCACGCGCAGCCACACGCCCTCAATCGGGTTCACGCTCGAATCCGTTGTCGGCAAAATCGTCTGCCCCGGCGCTAACGTCACCGGACTCACTTCGGCCGGACCCACCGGCTGCGGCAGCTGTCCGTCCCGGTACGCGCTGTGATTTGGATAGGCGCGCTCAATCGGAGCCGCCTCCTGCGTGGAATCGGACTTCGCTTGGCCCGGCTGCTCCACGGCCTGCGCAGTACAAATCGCGCTCACCGCTGACAGGGTGGCCGTCGCAAAGAACAGTCGTATCTGCTTCGGCATCGTCATAAACCTCTTCGGAGATCGACGAATTCCCCTTTCAGAAACTCAATCAAACTCTTACTTATTTAGATGGGATCTATTCCAAAAAGTTCCACTCACGAGTCTTCGCGCATCTCACGCTCGTACTAGCTCCCACGCGACCTTCTGCTTACATTTGCGGGACAAGCCGCAACTCCAACTCTGGCAGGATGAACCTGTGACCGAGGCCTATCTAAACCGAATCGCCACCGCCGTCCCCGACCACGATGTGCACGCCCCATTCGTGGACTTCGCCGATCGCCTCATGGCAGAGTCGCCCGACCCTCGCTTGCGATCGCTCTTCAACCGCATGTCCTCGCGTTCCGGCATCGAGCACCGCTACTCCATCCTCTATCCGCACCCGGACTCCTCCGGCCTCGACAACTCCGAGTTCTGGATCAACGCGCACGAGTTCTTCATCCGCGGCGACTTCCCCAACACCTCCAAGCGCATGGAGATCTTCGAGCGCTTCGCTCCCATCCTCATGCGCCGTGCTGTCGATCGCCTCAACGTCACGCCCGCCGAGCGCCGCTCCATCACCCACGTCCTCGTCACCACCTGCACCGGCCTCTACGCCCCCGGCCTCGACTTCGACATCGTCGATCATCTCGGCCTCTGCCCCTCCGTCGAGCGCACCATGATCGGCTTCATGGGCTGCTACGCCGCCATCAACGGCCTCAAGACCGCCCGCCACATCATCCGCTCCGAACCCTCCGCGCGCGTCCTCATGCTCAACCTCGAGCTCTGCACCCTACACCTGCAGGAGACCCACGACCTCGAGCAGGTCCTCAGCTTCCTCCTCTTCGCCGATGGCTGCGCCGCCAGCATCCTCTCCGCCGAACCCACCGGCCTCGCTATGGACAGCTTCCGCGCCGTCCAGATCCCCGAGACCCGCGACCTCATCACCTGGAAGATTCGCGGCCTCGGCTTCGACATGTTCCTCTCCGGCAAGGTCCCCATCGCGATCGGCAAAGGTCTCGACGGCATCGGTCAGGACATCGTTGGCCCCTTCACCACGGACGACATCACACTCTGGGGCGTTCACCCCGGCGGCCGCACCATCCTCGACGCCGTCGAGCGCGGTCTCGCCCTTCCGCCCGACGCACTCTCTGCCTCACGCTCTGTCCTCGAACGCTACGGCAACATGAGCTCCGCCACCGTCATGTTCGTTCTCGATGAGCTCATGAGCCGCGCCCAACCCGGCGAGCGCGGTTGCGCCATGAGCTTCGGTCCCGGCCTCACCGCTGAGACAATGCTCTTCCACGCAGCTTGAATCATGCAGCCTGAGCTCACCACGTCCGTCCCGCTCACCCCGCTCACTTACGCGAGACGCGCTGAGCCCGCCGAACTCCCTGAGCTCATGGACGCACCCTGCGGCTACGACGAGTTCCGCAGCTTCCTCCGCGATCTCTCCGAGGTCAACCGCGTCACCCGCGCCCACTCCCACACACTCGCCTTCCTCGATCGCATCGTCGCCGCTCAGAATCCCACCGAGCCGCTTCGCATTCTCGACGTCGGCTCCGGCGGCGGCGACACCCTCCGCGCCGTCGCCTACTGGGCCTGGAAGCGCAACCTCCCGGTAGAGCTCACCGGCATCGATCTCAACCCGCATTCCACGCGCGCCGCAGAAGAGTTCAGCTCCAAAGATCCTCTTGCGACAAACATAACCTTCCTCACCGCCGACATCTTCACCTACCAACCCACGCACCAGCCCGACATCATCCTCAGCGCGCTCTTCACGCACCACCTCACCACGCCCGAGATCGCCCGTTTCCTTCGCTGGATGGAAGAGCAAGCCCGTCTCGGCTGGTTCATCAACGACCTCCGCCGCAGCCGCCGCGCCGCCTACCTCTTCCGCATTCTGCCCGTCATCTTCGGCTGGCACCCCTTCATCCAGTACGACGGCCCGGTCTCCCTCCGCCGCGCCTTCGTCCCTGAAGACTGGCAGCGCATGCTCGCCCAGGCCAACATCACTGCCGCAACCATCGAGTCCCACCCAATGAACCGCCTCTGCGTCGCCCGCGTTCGGTAAGCACATGACCGCCCTGCCCATGACCGCGCCGCTCGATGCAATCATCCTGGGCGGCGGCCCTGCAGGCTCCGCCGCTGCCATCGAGCTCGCCCACGCAGGCCGCCGCGTCGCCCTCCTCGAACGTTCCGTCACCGCACACGACAAGGTCTGCGGCGACTTCCTCTCCACCGAAGCCCTCTCCAGCCTCTCGAGCCTCGGCCTCAATCTCTCTGCACTCGGCGCCGTGCCCATCAAACGCGTCAGCCTCGCCGGCTCGCTCGGCATCTCCTCCGCGACGCTCCCCTTCGCCGCCCAATCCCTCACGCGCCGCGCGCTCGACGAAGCCCTCCTTGAGCGCGCCGCCGCCGCTCACGCACTCGTCCTCCGCGGCCACTCTGCCGAGTCCCTGCATCGCACCGGCAATCTCTGGCGCGTCTCCATCGCCGGCCCCAGCCACGCCTACACCCTCACCGCTCCGCACATCATCCTCGCCACCGGCAAGCACGACCTCCGCGGTCTCCCACGCCCGCTCCTCGGCACGCACGCCGACCTCGTCGGCCTCAAGATGTACCTCCGTCTCGCCCCCGATCAGCTCGCCGCACTCCACGACACCATCGAGCTCTTCCTCATCCCCGGCGGCTACGGCGGCCTCTCGCTCGTCGAAAAGCCCTTCGAAAGCTTTGCCGAAACCAACGCCGCCAACCTCTGCTTCGTCATTCAGCGCGATCTCCTTCGCGACGCCGGCCGCGGTTGGGACGCCCTGAGCGCCCTCCTCATGCAAACTCCACACCTCCGCACGCGCCTCGCCGGAGCCGAACCGCTTCTCACGCGACCGCTCGCCATCAGCCCAATACCCTACGGCCTGTTGCGCCGACACGCCATCGCCGAAAACCTCTGGGCCATCGGCGATCAGGCCGCTGTCATCCCGTCCTTCACCGGCGACGGCCTCGCACTCGCACTGCATAGCGGCCGCCTTGCGGCGCACACGCTCCTGGCCCGCCAGTCGGCGCATCACTTCCACGCCGCGCTGCACAAGCAGCTCAGCCACCAACTCTCGCTCGCCACCTTCTTCTCCCGCGGCCTCGTCGCCCAGCCGCAGCGCACCCTCTTCGAGCTCACCGTGCGACTCTTTCCACCCACCCTGCGCGCCGTCGCCTCACAAACGCGGCTTCCCTCCGAGTACCTCATCCCCCGGTTACCCAAAAACAGTTGCGCCCCCGCCTGACACGCGTATCCTGTTCCGCATGGCTCCCAGCAAGGCTACGAGGGCACCCGCGCGCAAAACCGTAGCCTCGCACGCGCGCAAGCGCTCTGCGGCATTAGCGCGCAATGGATCGTACCTGCCTCGAGTCGACGAGTACATCGCCTCCTCCCCGCCTTTCGCCCAACCCATCCTCACCCACATCCGCGAGCTCATTCACAAAGCCCTCCCTGAAGTCGAAGAGGGCATCAAGTGGTCCA